>Ga0181518_10000568_pt1 | contig 40298 bp, 31 predicted proteins | sample PEATcosm2014_Bin_28_FD_119751 | JGI IMG/M metagenome (GOLD analysis project Ga0181518, IMG submission 119751) | Peatland microbial communities from MTU Mesocosm Facility, Houghton, MI, USA - PEATcosm2014_Bin01_60_metaG | ecosystem: Environmental > Terrestrial > Soil > Wetlands > Peat | place...
CCACGGCCGAGAGGCCAACACACGCGGCGAGGAATCAGAAAGAATTTGTACCCGCGCTCCTCCGCAGCGCGTCGGGAGAGCTTTTGCCCTCTTGACAAAGACCTATCATGGAAGTCGGCTTACCGGAGAAGTGGCTACTAGTACTAGTCGCTCTCCAATCGTTCCCCCCAACTCCTGTAAGGTGCGCGAGCGCAACCCAGTGTCGCGGTCGGGTGGCAACAGAGAGTGAAACTTCCCCTCCCGTTGCACTATTGTGGTGCAATGGGAAGCGGTATGTCCAGGGATCGAGGGCACCAAGAAACTGGCGGATCGTCTCGATTGTTTAGATCCAATCTTGTGTCGCAGCAATCTAATTTCTCGTACTCGGCCGGGGCTCTCCTCCCTACCAGGAATTTTTCAGCTCGCCGACCTCGGCGGTGACGGCGTCGAGGACGGCGCAGGCCTTGACCGCGGCGGTCATGGTGTTGTGGTCTTTGAAGAGCGGCCGGTCCACGTCGAGGTGCTCCACAACCTTGCGCACGGCGGCCTTGGTGGCCAGCGTCCCCCTGCCCGGCGTGAACTCGCGGAAGTCCAATCCCTGGGCGGCGGCGATGAACTCGATGGCCAGAACCCCGTTGGCGTTCTCCAGGATCTGCCGCGTCTTGAGGGCTCCGTTCATACCCATAGAGACGAAATCCTCCTGGTCCGCGGCGGCGGGGATGGACTGGACGTAGCTCGGGGCGGAGAGAATGCGCTGCTCGACGATGAGCATGTCGGCCGTGTACTGGCTGAGCATGTGGCCCGAGAACATCCCGGCGCCCTTGGTGAGGAAGGCCGGCAGGCCCACGGAAAGGGCGGGGTTGAGGAGGCGGTTGAGGCGCCGCTCGCTCAGGACGCTCACCATGGTCACGCCTGCGCCCACCACATCCAAGGGCAGAGTCACGGGCGTACCCTGGAAGTTAGCGCCCGTGTAGACCTTGTTCTCCTCTGCCACGAAAATGGGGTTGTCCGCCACACCGTTGAGTTCCGTCTCCACCTGCTTGCGGGCGTAGGCGAGCAGGTCGCGCAGGGCGCCGATGACCTGAGGTGTGGAACGCATGGAATAGGCGTCCTGCACCTTCACCTTGAGCTTGCCCGTGACCAGGTCCGAGCCCGCGATGACGGTCCTGAGGTTCGCCGCCGTGGTCTGCGCGCCCCGGAAGCCGCGTAGCTCGTGGAGCTTGGCCTCGTACGGGCGCATGTTGGCTAGGAGCGCCTCCAGGGTCATGGCCGCAGCGATCTCCGCCTGGGCCACCCAGCGCTCCGCGTCATAGAGTTCCAGGCACGCCATGCCGGTGATTAGGTTGCTGCCATTGATAGCCGCCAGGCCGTCGCGGGCCTTGAGACCGGGCACCCGGATGCCCGCCTTGTCCAGGGCCTCTCGGGTGGCCATTCGTTGGCCTTGGTAGAAGGCCTCGCCCTCGCCCATCAGCGACAGGGCGCACTGAGCCATGGGCGCCAGGTCGCCGCAGGCGCCCACACTGCCCTTCTCGCACACGACGGGCGTCACGCCCGCGTTGAGCATGGCGATGTAGGTGAGCGGTATCTCCGGCCGGCACCCTGAGAAACCCTTGGCGTGCACATTCACGCGGCTGAGCATGGCCGCGCGCACGTGCTCCACGGGCGCCGGCTCGCCAATACCCGCCGCGTGATTGTAGATGAGGTACCGCTGGAAGTCCTTCACCTGCTCATCGTTCAGGGCCACTTCGGAGAACTCGCCGATGCCCGTGTTCACGCCGTACATGACCTCGTGGGCCTGAATCTTCTTCTCCAACATGCCGCGGCACGTGTTGATGCGCCCGAGCGCCTCGGGCGTCAGTTCCACTTTTTCCCCGTGGCGCGCCACGCGCACCACCGCCTCGATGGTCAGGCTGCTACCGTCAACACGGATCGTCATGGTGTTTCTCCTGGTGTGGCCGCATCGCCTTTGCTGATACGAGAGTTAATGCCGCGTGGCACATCCCCCCGCAGCAGCAAAATAGCGCGGGTGTGAGAGTCAAACCACCGCGCAGATGGGTGTGTGAATTAACCCGACATTTCCCACATGAATTTCGCCCCGCCACCATCATAAACGATCCCACGCGACTTGCTTCCAAGCTACGACTTTCGGGAGCTTATTAAGGGCTATATCCCACCTGCTGGCGGCATGGCAGAGTGCCGCAGGCCGTTTCATTGAGCAAAGGAAACATAATGAGAATGGGAAAACTGCGCGATCTGGTCCTCAGCCGTGGTTCGCCGCACCAGGCTTAACCGTGCGCGATCGGCGGCGATCGGCGATGGGCGGCGAATTAACCCTGGTTTTCTGCGATTGCTTGATTTTCCAGGGGCGAATGACAAGAGGGTGGCGCGGTTTGTCCATGGCAGCCTCGCGTACAGTTCCAGTTTACTCCCGTTCGAGCGAGGTGGATTGAATTGAGTAATGGAGACCTTCTTGTGGGGAACACTGCCGTTTCCGATTTGTGCGCACTCATCCGGGGTTATCTGCAATGGCGCGAAATGCCCGACCAGTGGGGAGAAGGCGGATTCCAACAGCGTTGCCCCGCGTGGCTGTCCGGTAAACGCGGCCGGTGCTTCACGTTGAAGCGGTGCTCCCTGTGAGAGCCTCAATCTCCTTCAGAAGTTCCGCGAGGCGGAATGGCTTCGACACGTATCCGTCCATTCCAGCCCGCAGGCAGCGTTCCCGGTCACCCGCAATGGCGTGGGCGGTCATGGCAATGACAATCTGGTGCTGGCCAGGAGTCCCCTTTTCCTGCTGTCGGATTGCTGCGGTAGCCTCAAAACCGTCCATTTCCGGCATCTGGATGTCCATCAGAACCACATCAAACTTCGCTCGCTCCAGAGCGGAGAGCGCCTCCTTGCCGTTATTGGCGAGCGTAACAGCGTAGCCCTGCTTCTCAAGCATGCGTACGGCCAAGAGCTGGTTGATGGCGTTGTCCTCGGCCAACAGAATGCGCAAGTGCCGGCCCCGCTCGCGGATCGTGTGGCGGGTCACGAGTTGTGGCGCCGCCATTTTTGGCGCCCGCTGCTCAAGAACAGCCAGGATGGCGGGGAGCAACTCCTCCGGGGCGACCGGCTTGGTGAGATAGCCAGAAACGCCAAGTTCACGGCATCGCGCGGCATCGCCGGCCTGTCCCGCCGAGGTCAGCATCATGACGGCGAAGTCACCCAGGTCGCTCTGCTTACCGAGCTGCTCGACCAGCGCGAAACCATCGACTTCGGGCATCTGAACATCGATGAGGACCAGATCAAAGGGTGAGCCAGCCTGCTGCGCTTCCCGCAGGCGCTGCAGCGCCTCGGCGGCGCTCGCAGCCTGGGCCGGCCGCATCTTCCAGCGCTCCAGCATCTTGGCCAGGAGCAGCCGGTTTGTGGCGTTATCGTCCACCACCAACACTCCAAGATTTTGCAGGGCCTGCGGCTCCATTTTCTCCATCGGAGCTGTGGCTGCAGCAATGCGGGCCTTCATCGAGAAGTGGAAAAAACTGCCTTGTCCTAGCTCACTCTCCACCCAGATCCTGCCGCCCATCATTTCCACGAGCCGCGCGGAAATGGTCAGCCCCAGCCCGCTCCCTCCGAACTTTCGGGAGGTTGAGGTATCGGCTTGGGAGAAGGCCTGGAAGATGGCCTTTTGCATATCGGGCGCGATGCCGATGCCGGTGTCGCGAACGGAAAAAACCAACTCGAGCTCATCGCTGAGTTGGCGCTCCACGCTGACTCCCAGCCCGATTTCTCCGTGCTCCGTGAACTTGATGGCGTTGCCGATCAGGTTGACGATGATCTGCCGCAAGCGCGTGGGGTCGCCCACGATCTCATCCGGAACGTCAGGGTCAATATCATAGATGAGCTCCAGTTGTTTCTGGTGCACGCGCATGGCCAGGGGTTTCAGAGTCTCCGTCATGCAGGTGCGTAACTTGAAGGCGATCGGGTCGAGAGCGAATTTTCCGGCCTCGATCTTGGAGAAGTCAAGAATGTCATTGATCAGGGTAAGCAACGCGTCAGCCGAGGTTTTGACCATCTCCAGATACTCGCGCTGTTCTTTTGTCACTTCGGTTTCCAGCAGCAAATCCGTCAGGCCAATGACGCCATTCATGGGCGTGCGAATCTCGTGACTCATGTTGGCGAGGAACTCGCTCTTGGCGAGGTTGGCGTCTTCTGCCGCTTTTCTCAGCATGGCGGTCTCATGAAGTTGTTGCCGGATGGTTTGTGTCTGCTGCTGCACACGCTTCCGGAGCACAGCTACCCATGCCAGTACCCCAAGCGTAGCCAGGGTCACCGCGCCGAGGACACCCATCGTGTGGAGCGCCGTCCACCAAGATGGGCTCTTGATTACGATCACGTCCTCCGGCAATCGCAGCAGTATCCGGAACCCGGTTACTTGCGGGCGCCATTCTCCAGCAACAGTCTGACTAGAGTCGATTTGCACCAAGCAGATTCCGTTGAGGCGTAGATCGCTGCCCGGCCTCCAAACCGGCATGTCACTCGATCCACTTAATAGGACCGCCGGAAAGAGGATGCCTCCGGAAGACAATGACAGGGTAGGGTTCTTCGCCGCCCGGTCGAGATCAACCAAGCGGCCCTGGATTTGGACGAGTTCGGCATCGTGCTCCCCCGTCATGGCCTTCTTGGCGGTGGTCGGCAGCGCCGGAACGAGCGAACCTACGCCGCTTCGCCTGAAGCTAGCATTCTCCAAAGTGGGAGCGAATCCACTCGCGACGGGGAAACCTACCACGTCCACCAATTCGCCGGCGTTTACCGAGCTACTCTCGGCGGTCGAGGCGCACAGTCCCCCCGTGTCATCCTGGATGCATAACAATCGGCCGGACCACCCCAGTGTCACGCGGCCGCGCACATGGACTCGATGACGGAATGGTGCGCCGGGCTCAAAGCGAAGCAAATTGTTAATGGGGCGCACTTGCACTGCAAAAGCGTCAGGCGGTGAAGCTTCTTCAATCTTCATCTCGGAAATTGCCGGGAAGAGCAGATGGACACCCGCCATCTGCCGATTCTTGTTGAAAATGAGCGCGACGTTGCCATGGATGCGTATTTTGGCATCCACCAACCGGCCATAGTTCACTCCTTCTTCCTTTAGTGTCGTAGCGCTGATCATGCCATCTCTTAGACTCAGACTCAGTGTAACGTCCGGGCCGGACTCTTCCACGGAATGCACTACGCCCTCAACTTCCACCCAGCCACAGTCCAGCGCCCCGGTCATCATTTGAAAGAAGCTGGCTTGCGGGGCTTTCGGTAGCACATGCGATTGGCCGACAACTCGTATCTTGGGCTGATCAACGATGGGAGCGAAATCTCCGGGCGCAGATATGCCTTCGAGGTCAATCCTTGTTCCGGCGCGAAGAGGCAAAATGGGTTGCGAGGGAAGCGCAACAAAAATGCACCCCGTTGAGTCGCAGGCAAAGAGCGCGCCAAACCTTGGGTCGATGTAAGGGTCGTAGAAGGTCACTACGGCGTGGAGATGAATTGGATACTTTCGCGCCGCCTCTTGCGATGTGAGACTGTGCGCCGTATGCGCATTGGTGATCGTGGGAAGCGAACTCGCAGGTTCCATTTTCTGTGGGCAACAAGCATGGGCACCTGGAAAAGCAAGAACGCCAGCGACCACGATCGCAGTCAAACTCAGGTTCCGCCAGAAGTGTGCCTTAAGGCAGTCGCCTGGCCCGGGGCGGCTTGGCACACCCGCAGAGGAGGCACGCGGACTCGTTAGCTGGAAGCGACTCACACTAAACTCCTTCCAACGGCTTTCGCAAACCTCTGCTCGCAATCCTTGGCACCGTCAGTCATGTGCTTCTGCGATTCACCCTCAGTTCCAGTTCGCCGATTCCGCGCGGGACAAACACGCGAGGTCGCGAGCCGTGAGCTGTCCCAACGAACGACAGGCCATCAGACACAGATTGTTTGGTTTTCACCCTCTTGCGCCAGGAAGGAGTAGGCACAAGTCTAACCGGTGAAAGGAAGGGGTGATATGAAGTATATCGCCGGGCAATTCGCGCTGCGCCCCTTTTTTCAATATTCACTAATTAAGAGTAAACAATCCGCCGGCCTATGACCCGCAATGGAATTGTCGGTAGCGCGGCGGACGATAGGTGATTCACTTTCCCTGGAGAAACACTATTGGGCCGGTGGTTTTGTGGGCGTGTTGTTGGCGAAATCGAGAAGGGGCGCAATTCCCGGCAGGGGTCCGGAATGCGCAAACTCCAAATACTGAATTTCGGAAGCCTGCGGTTTTAACTCTTCGGCCAGCTTTTTCAGGGACGCACGGTTCTGTGCAATGTCGTTGCTGAAGAATCTTTTTGCCGGGAGCAAGCTTCCGTCTTTACCAGAATCGGCGCTGTCTCCGAGGTAGAGCGTTCCCGCAGCCAGGTAAGCCGCGCTGCCATCCGTGTGACCCGGAATCAGGTACGCAGTCACCATGACGTTGCCCCGCTGAAGTACATCTCCGTCCTGCAAGTATCTGGCGACGTGAATGCCGGAGTTTCTCTTGCCCATTAAGAAGCCAATCGGAGATCGCGCTGCCATGCGGCCTTCCAAAAGAGATTGCTCCGCAGCCATGGCAAAGACTTCGGCATCCGGGAAAACAGCGCAGCCTGCGATGTGGTCGGGGTGTGCGTGGGTCAGCAGGATCGTTTTCACGGCTTCGCGTCCCAGGCCCATTTGCTTCAGCGCATCCAGAATGGCCTTGGCCTTTTGGTCATTCCCACAGTCAACCAGGATCACCTGGGCGGCTGCGGAAGGAATGATCCCAACCGAAACCATGCCGTCCTTCACCTGCTCAGCTCCCCCGGAAAGCGGTTGACGGTCCTTGAGGGGAATTGTTCGCGAGAGAGAATAGAAGAAGAGTCCGAAGCACACCACAACGGCCAAGGCGCTAACCAGCAAAACATTGCGAATGATTTTCACGTACGCACTCGTTTTGCAGCGAAGGAAGGTCCGGTTCGTTTTTTATTAATCAGCAGAATAGGCGCATCGGTCCCGCCGCTGGTCAGAACCAAGACGTGGCAAATCGTTCCACAATTTATCTTGGCCTGCCGTTCCGCCACCGCATTGGGCAACCTGTTCCAACACAGCAGCGAAATTAGCACGTTGCCCGCCCGCAGTTTGAGTTTTGTCCTGCGCCGATCGGTGCAAACCGGCGCATCCCTGTGAAAATTCCGGGCTACTCCGTGTGCGTCAATGTGCGGACGTGGAGTTCCAGGGCCTGGTTGTACTGGCGCTCGATTTGTAGTTCGGTTTGCAGCTTCTTGATCAGCAGTTCCAGGTGCGCGATTTCCGCGCGCAGCTTGAGCTCTACCGATAGCCCGCCCGCGCGCGCGGCAGGTGACGCCGTCGGCGCGGGAGTTTGCGGCACAGCAGGCGCCGGGCTCTGTCCCATATATGCTTCCGCCGTGGCAGGTGGCCAAATCGATTCGCCCGGCTGGGGCTCCGCCGGTGGCGGAACGTTCACGGGCCCCCCAACAATCGGCGTAACGCGTGCTGCCGGGGCAACTGGCGCAGCAAAGAGACTGCTCAGCGATGGCACAGCCACCGGCCGGTCGGCAAGTGACGTCGCTGGCTGAGGCATCGCCGGCGCCAGCAGATGCTTTACCCGTCCAATCAGCTCCTGCGGCTGAAATGGCTTGCGCACCAGGTCATCCGCCTGTACCGCTACGGCCCGGTCCGCTACGCTCTTGTTCACTACGCCCGACATCAATATCACCGGCGTCTTCCCATACTGCGGGTTTTGCTTGATCTGGCTGCACACGGAATACCCATCCTGATCCGGCATGATCACGTCCGTGATCACTACGTCCGGCGCGTGCTCCTCGAATTGCGCCAGTGCCGACGCCGCGTCCGCGCAGGTAATCACGTGAATGTTCTCGCGGCGGAAGGCGATCTTGATCACTTCGCGCATCGTCGCGCTGTCGTCAATGAAATAGACCGTGGGCGTGTGTTTCGCCTCGGCCTCGCCGATCGGCGGCATGGCGATCACGTCGCTCATTGAGCCTCCTTGTCCGCAAGCTGGCCGGCGGCGTCGTGTGCCGTTTCGTCGAACTCCCGCATGGCGTCCAGCATCAGGTCCGTCGCGGAGCGCAGCACCGTGCGCTGTGCCGACGTCGCTCCGTACACGAACTTGTACATCCCGGAGTCGCAATCCACGCAGCTCTTCAGGATGTGCAGCACGGCCTCATCGCCGAACAGCGAGCCGCACTCCGCGTGGGTGATCTCCCCGGCGTCAAAAAACATCACCGCGTCCGTTTCGCCCGCGTTGATGGTCAGCGCGCCCGTCTGCCGCGCTTGCCCCAGCATTTGCATCACGCCGGTCAGGTCGTGATGCGTCAAATTCCCGCTCAGGCTGGTGTCCGCCTGCCCCAGCATCTGCGTCGGCTGGAATCCTTCCAGCTTGCTGATGATGATGTTCTTCACGTGGTTCGCAATCGTCGCCGGGGAAAGTTGCCGGTCAATGTAATCGTCGCAGCCCGCTTGAAACGCTTCCATCAAGGCCCGCTGGCTGCCATCGCCCAGCGCAATAATCGGCAGGGAAGCGTTCGAGGCATCCGCGTGAATAATCTTCGCGATTTCCAGCGCCCCCATCTCGCGCATATTGGTGGCGCACACAATCGCCGTAGGCTTGTCATATTCCAGCGTGGTCAGGGCAAAGGCCGCTTGCGTCGTCGCCGTCACTTCAAAGCCTTCCCGCTTCAGCGTATCGCCGAGCCTTTTCGCGAACAGCACATTGCTGTCGATCAGCAGAATCTTCGCTGGTTTGCCCGGCAGCATCATGCGTGCGCCTCCGGCAGCGGCGCTCCGCCAGCTCCGCCTTCCATCGGTTCCATTCCGGGCGTCAGCGCGCCCAAGTTCAGCACCTCGATCACTTCGCCATCATGGGAAAGCCACGCCGCCACGTGCGGTGAATCCGATGGGCCCGCCGGCGTCAAATCCGCCTGGATCAATTCGCAATCGCCGCTCACCGGCAGCGCGATCCAGTCCGTGGTCCCTTCCTGGCGCCGTCTTGAAATCAGGTAATACCGCCGCGATTTCAAGTGCTTTCCTATCAGTTTTTCCGCAACGTCGCACACTGGCACGACTCTCCCCCGCCGCAGTATCACCCCGTCGATTCCCGGTGTCCGGTGCGCAAAGCGAAACATCCTGCTCGGCGCGACCAGTTCCGATACCTGGTCCGCCGCCAGCGCAAACCGCCGGTCGCCCAGCCGCAGCAGCACGCAGGATCGTGCATCGAGTTGCTCTGTCCAGCTCACGGCGTCAATTCCAATTCCGATGCGCTCGCCGCCTGAGGCTCCAGCAACGTCCCGGCCGCCGCATCAAGTTGCGTCAACTCCTGCTCCGTCAGGAATCCTTGTGGATTCACCACCGGAATCACGTTTTGGTCCAGCACCGTCAACCCGCGGTACCACACGCGCTCCTCGTGGCAAAACGCCGGCGACAACGCTTGCAGCCGCGTCATCGTCGTCATTTTCTCGATGCCATCGATCAACAGCCCGACGCGTGTCTTGCGCAAAAGAAAAATCAAGGCTGCCGGCGATGGCCGTAATCCAAAGTGCAGCGCCGCATTCACCACGTACACGCTGCGCTCGCCGCGCTTCAGCAGGTGCCGCACCTTGGGCACGCTGGCTTCATCGATCTCCATTGACGCTCCCGCCAGGCTGTCGACGCTGCGCACTTCCTGCACCGAAGCGGAAGATATTGCGAAAACCTGGTTGCTGCTCCGGAATAGAATGATCTGCTCCGTGCGCACTGCGGGCGTCTTGTGCACGGGCTCAAAGCGCATCAGCGTGCTCCTACGGGCGCCAAGCGGCTTAGACCCAGAACGCGCTTCTCGATGGCTGGATAAATATCGTCAATCCCCAGCACTTGGTCCACTACGCCCGCCCTGATGGCTTCCGCCGGCATTCCAAAAATCACGGATGTCGCTTCATCCTGCGCCAGCACCAGCCCGCCCGCCGACTTGATGGCCCGCGCGCCGCGGGCCCCGTCGCAGCCCATTCCCGTCAACACCACCGCAATGCTCATTGCTCCCGCGTACGCCGCGATCGACTCCATGGTCACATCAATGTTCGGCAGGTACCCCTCAATCCGGCCGGTCGTGCTGTCCAACTGAATGCGCCCGGTCGGCGTCACCCGCAGATGCTGCCCGCCCGGGCAGATATAGAGGGTCCCCGGCTGCACCGGCTCGCCCGCTTCCGCTTCCTTCACGCGTACTCCCGTAAACTCCGCGAGCTGCAAAGCGTATTGCGTGGTGAAAGCTGCGGGCATGTGCTGCACCAGGAACACCGCGGCCGGGAAATCTTTTGTGAACCCCGGCGCCATCCGCATCACCGTCGCGGGCCCTCCCGTCGATGCCGCCAACACGACCACCGGGAAGCGCAATTCTGCCGGAACGATAGGCGTGGGCTGCGCCAACCGCACTCTCTGCACCGGCGCCGCAGGGCCAGTTCCCGCTCCCTGTACCGCCGTAACCATCCGCGATGCCGTGCGCACCACTTTCACCTTCGCCGCCATCCGCACCTTGCGAATCAGCTCTTCCTTCGCGCTCTGCATGTCCAGGTCAACACCGGCCGACGGCTTGGTCACAAACTCAATCGCGCCCAGTTCCAACGCCTTGAGCGTCTTGGCCGCGCCTTCTCGGGTCTCCGAACTCACTACAACAATTGGCCGCGGATTTGTGGTCATGATATGCGCCGTGGCCTGCAACCCGTCCATGTGCGGCATGTTCAAGTCCATGGTGATTACGTCCGGCTTCAGCGACTCCGACAGCGCGATCGCTTCCCGCCCGTCGGTGGCATGCCCCACGACCTGCAGTTGGTCGTCGGAATTGAAAATCGTCTCCAGGACGCGCCGCATGAACGTGGAATCTTCCACGACGAGCACGCGAAACTTCTTGGGCTGGCTGCTCACCATACTCGCTTACCCGACCGGCACAACCGGACGTGCCGCCTCCTTGCCCATCAGTTGCTCCACTGCCGCCAGCAACTGATCTTCCTGTACCGGTTTGGTCAAGAATGCCGAAGCTCCTTCCTTCATGGCGCGGTCGCGATGCTTCGCGCCGGCTCGCGAAGTCACCACCATCACCGGGATGCGACGTGTCGCTGGGCTCTGCCGCAATTGCGTCATCAGTTCGTATCCCGTCATGCGCGGCATTTCCAGGTCCGTAATCACCAGGTGGCAGCCATGCTGCGACACCAGTTCCGCCGCTTCCAGCCCGTCCGCGGCCAGTTTCACGCGATAGCCGTTCTTCTCCAGCATGCGTCCCACGAACTTGCGCACGCTGATTGAATCGTCCGCAACCACGATCACGCGCTCCTGCTCCACGCGGTCGATGGCATCGGTTGGAATCGTTCCGCGCGCCACGGCCGTCGAACCCGGCGCGAATACGCGTGCCGCGCTCGCGCTCGCCTGCACTTCGCGCCGCTCGCTTGGCTCGTTCGCCACCATGCGGTTCAGGTCAATCAGCAGAATCAGGCTGCCATCCGGCGCAATCGTCGTCCCGGGGAAGAGCTTGACTCGCCGCAGATACTCGCCCAGGTTCTTGATCACGATTTCGTCTTTGCCCAGCACTTCCTCGACGACCAGACCGATCTGTCGGCTCCCTGCATTCGCCACCACCATGCGGAAATACCCGTTGATCGGTTCCAGCGGCGGCAACCCCAGATACGAATCGAGCCGCACCACTTCCGTCACGACGTCGCGCACCTTGGTCAGCAGCTTCCCGCCCACATCCTCGATTTCATCCGCGCGCAACCGGCGAATTTCCTCCACCACGGCCAGCGGCAGCGCAAAGTGGGTCGCACCGCAGCGCACGAAGAGCGCCGGCGAAATAATCAGCGTCAACGGCACCTTCAACGTGAACTTTGTCCCCAACCCTACCGTGCTCTGCACCTCGATTTCGCCATTCAGCGCGTTGAGGTTGGAGCGCACCACATCGAGCCCCACGCCGCGCCCCGCCAATTCCGTCTTCACCACCGCCGTCGAAAAGCCCGGGTGGAATAGCATCTCGCGCAGGTCGCGCTCGGTCAGGCGGTCCGCCGTTTCCCCGGACACCAGCCCGCAATCGATCGCGCTCTGTTTCACGCGCTGGTAATCGATCCCTCGCCCGTTGTCTTCCACCTCGATGTAGATGTGATTGCCGCGGTGATACGCGCGCAAAAAGACCGTGCCTTGTTCCTGTTTACCGGCAGCGGCGCGATCCGCCGGACCCTCAATGCCATGCGCCACGGAGTTGCGCACCAGGTGCACCAGCGGGTCCGAAATTTGCTGGATGATGTTGTTGTCGAGTTCCGTTTCGCTCCCGGAAAACTCCAGCTCCACCTGCTTCTTTGCCGATTTCGCGGCGTCCCGCACCGTCCGCGAGAGCAGGGAATAGAGCGTTCCGATCGGTACCATGCGCGCGGCCGTGATCTCGTCCTGCAGGTGGTGCGCCAGCTTGCTGAATTCGTCGATGTCGCCCTCAACCCGCCCGATGAATCCTTCGAGCTGCGAGAGCACTTCGTTCACGTCCGCCGATATTTCCGTCATCGACCGCGACAATATGTTGAAGTCGTCGTAGCGGTCCATCTCCAGTTCGCTGAACTCTTCCGGGTACGACGCCTCGCCCGCCGCCGCGCTTGTCAGCATTTTCTGCGTTTGGGAAGCTGCCCACGGCGTGCCCGGTCGCAACGTCCTCAGCCGGTTGAATTCGTACTTTTCCTGAAACTCGTTGACCTTGTTCTGCAGGCGTTCCTTCGAAAAGCTCAGCGTGTCGATCAATTTCTCAAGCTCCGCCACGCGCCCCAGCATCTTCGTCCGGTTGATCACCAGCTCGCCGACCGTATTCATCATCCGGTCGAGTCGTGCCAGCGAGATGCGCACGGACTTCGGTACCGCTGCCTGTTTCTTGCTGGCGCGGGCGCCTTGCTTGGCCGCCCCGCGTTCGATTGCCGGCTTTCCTGGTTCCACGCCCACTGCTTCCGATTCCACCGCGGCTGCTACTGGCGCTTCTTCTTCCACCTCCTGCGGCGCGAACTCCGCGACGCGTCCCAGCAGGGAATCCACGCCCGCCCGCATATCCGCTTCATCCGCCCAGTCGCGGTGCAACGTCTTCTTCAGCACATCCACGGACTCAAGGCACAAATCGACGACCGCGGGTGACGGCTGGATTTGACCGTCGCGCATGCGGCCGATCAAATCTTCCACGCGGTGCGCAATGGCGCCCAACCGCCGCAAGCCAACCTGTGCCGCCGATCCTTTCACGGTATGAATCGCGCGGAATAACCGGTTGATCTCTTCCGGATTGTTGTTGCCTTCCAGCGAGAGCAGGCAATCGCTCACCACCTGCAAATGCTCCTCCGCCTCGGGTTGGAAGAATTCCAGAATCTCATCCGGCACTTCGTCATCGCTGGGCAGCGCATCGAAATACGAACCTGTCAATCCCACCGTCGCCGTTTCCGCGTCTCTTGCAGCATCCTGCAACTCAGCCTGTGTTTGTGCTTCTGCCTCGGCTCGGGCGTCCTCCCCGGGCTGGGACAAATTCAAAGGCGGCGGCTCCGGCGGAAAGGCAAAGCGGTACCGCTCCTTGAACGCGGCCATATCCTCGACGTTCTCCTGCCCGGTGTCGCTCATTTCCAGCAGGCAGGTCTCCAGCACGGAAATGCCGTCGGAGAGAAACTCCGTGAGCGGGCCGTGCAGATCGTCTCCCAGCGGCGCATTCAGCGCGTACTGGAAGACATGCGCCAGCTTTGCCGCAACTTCCGAAAATCTTGGGAAACCGTAACTCGCCGAAGTGCCGCTCAGCGTGTGCGCCGCAATGTACAGCCGCTCCATGTCCTCGCGGCGCGGTGAAACTTCTTGCAGCACACCAACATACTCCCGCAAATATTGCAGGTGCTCCGACGCCTCCTGGAGGAACATCTCGATGGATTCGCGGTCCGGCATGCTCACGCGCGTCCCTCCGTTACCAATTCCGGCTTCTGCAATTCTTCCACCGTCGGCTTCCGGTACAAGATGCAATCGCCCAGCACGATGGCCTGGAATTTCACGGGCATCTTTGAAATCGACTCGGAGTGCCCCAGAAACAGGTATCCGCCCGGTTCCAGCGACTCATAAAACTTCTGCACCAGCGCCTGCCGCCGCTCTTCCGTGAAATAAATCAGCACGTTCATGCAGAAGATCAGGTCCATGCGGCCCACATAGACCGGCGAGACCAGATTCATTTGCGCGAATGTCACCAGCCTCCGCAGCCGGGGTTTCACCTGGTACCCGCCGTTCACCGCGGTGAAATGCGCCGCCAGTTGCTGCTCGTTGACGCTGGCGATGCTGCGCCCGGAGTACGTGGCCCGCTCCGCCTTCTTCAGCGCCTGCCGGCCCAGATCCGTCGCCAGAATCTCCACGTTCCAAGCGTCCGCGAAGGAAAGCGAGTCCAGGATGGTGATGGCGATCGAGTACGGCTCCTCACCTGTCGAACAGCCCGCGCTCCACACCCGCAGCGTGCGCGGATTCTTCCAAAATTTTATGGTGTGCAGTTCCGGCAGCACGCGCTTCTCGAATGCGTCGAACACCGCCGGATACCGGAAGAACGACGTCTCCTGCGTCAGCAACCGTTCCAACAACGTTTCATACTCCACGTTCGTCTTGCGAATCGCCCGCAGCAGTTCGTTTCCGCGCGTGAACCCTCGCTCGTGCAGATGTTCGCGGACTCGCGTGGAGAAGAACCTCTCCCGCGATTGGTCGAAATGGATGCCTGTCCGCTCCTCGATCAGCATGCGGATCTCACTCAGTTCGTGTTCGGTCAAACCGTGTCCCGCCCCGTGGCGTTCGCTCATCATGGTCACGCTTTTGCCCCGGCTTCGCGCCCGGGCAGGGTTCCACCGCTATCGAGCCGCGCCCGCCGGGACCGGCCGGTCCGGCTCTTCTGCCGCACGAGCCGCCGCCTTCGACTGCGCGCGGAATTGCGCCAGCGCTTCGTTCAACTGGTCGGACAATTTCACCAGTTGGCTCACCGTTGCCACCGTGCCGCGTGTTCCTTGCGAGGTCTGCCGCGTGATGTTGGAGATGATCTGCATGGCATGCGCCACGCCTTCCGTGCCGCGCACCTGCTGTTTCGACGCCAGGGAAATTTCCTGCACCAGTTCGGCCGACTGCCGCACCACGCTGGAAATCGCATCCAGCGCGCGGCCCGCCTGGTCGGCCAGCGTTGCCCCGGACTCCACTTCCTTCGTGCCTTCCTCCATGACCACCACGGCCTCGTTCGTTTCCGCCTGGATGGCTTTGATCAATGCGGCGATGTCTTTCGTCGCGCTCCGGGAGTGTTCCGCCAGCTTGCGGACTTCGTCGGCGACAACCGCGAACCCGCGTCCCGCCTCGCCCGCGCGTGCCGCCTCAATGGCCGCGTTCAACGCCAGCAAGTTCGTCTGTTCCGTAATGTCGTTAATCACGTTGATGATTTCCGAAATTTCCAGCGAACGGTCGCCCAGCGACTTGATCTTCTTCGCCGTCGCCTGCACCGATGACCGGATTCTCTGCATCCCGTCCAGGGTATCGCGCACCGCGCGATTGCCCTGTTCCGCGGCATCCAGCGCGCGGCGCGCCGCTTCCGCGCTGGCTTCCGCGTTGTTGGACACCTGCTTCATCGATACCGTCAGCTCTTCCACCGCGCTCGACGTGTTCGTGATTTCCTGATCCTGTTGCGTTGCGCCCGCCTGCATCTCGTCCGCGGCCACAAGAATGTTGTTCGAGCATGCGGTCACTTCCATGGCCGCCTTACGCACGCGTTCCAGCACCTTGGTGAAGTTGTCGAGCATGTAGTTGATGGAGTCCGACACGTTGCCCAGCGCGTCGTTGGTCACCTTCCCGCGCAACGTCAAATCGCCGCGCGCCACCTGGTTGATCACCGCCAGCAGGTCCGTGATGCTCCGCTGCAGGGCTTCATTGGCTTCCTGGTTGCTCGACGCCTTCGACACCTTGGCCACCGCGCGGTTCAGGTTCTCCGCGATGTACCCGAACTCGTCGTTCGAGGACACGTCCGCGCGCACTTTGGCGTCACCCGCCGCCAGCCGCTCGGAAAAGTCCGAGAGCTCGTTCACCGGCGTCAGGATTGCGCTCCCCAGCCGCCACGCCAGCACGATGCTGATCCCCAGGGCGATGATCCCCGGAATGATCAGCCCGCTGGGCTCGAACGCGCCACCGCTTGACTGGCGTCCCGCGAGGTACGCCAGCCACAGCACAGCGGCTAACGCCACGCCGTTCAGGATCACCAGCGTCCAGATTGTGCTACTCAGTCGCGATTTCATTCCCGCCTCCCAAACCTTCCGAATCTCGTCAGATGCTCGGCCCTGGGTAAACTTCCAGGAGCCGGCGTAAATCGATCACCAGAGCCAGCCGGTCGTCGTGTCGCAGCATGCCCACGCAGTGCGGCACGTTTTCCGGCGCTTGCTCCAGCAAGTCTTCCGCTTCGTTCACCGAATAGGTCCCCACCACTTCATCCGCTGCAATCCCCAGCCGCAGATCGTCGTGATGCGAGTCGCTCCGCAGCGACGCCACCACCACGTGCTTGGGCAGCAACCCGGTGCGCCTGCCTTCCGTCAAGGCAATGTCAATCAGCGGCACAATCGCGCCGCGCAAATTGAAGATCCCCAGCACATACGCCGGGGCCAGCGGCAGCTTTGTCACCAGCGGCCACTCCAGCACCTCTTCGACGTCTAACACCGGCAAACAGAACCGCTCGCGTCCGCTCCGGAACACGCAGTATTGCGATTCCGGGGGGGGCTCGGCCACGTTGCCCAGCGCCTCCAGCATCTCCCCGACTTCCGCATCCGCGGGGAGAGGCGCCAGTTGGAAATCGTCGTTCATGCTTGGCTCTTTCTCCGTTCCCTCACGCAAACCGGCGAACGGCCCGCAGCAATTCTTCCCGCGTAAAGGGCTTTGTAACGTAGCCATCCGCACCCTGTTGTTCGCCCCAGTACTTGTCACTCGCGGTGCTCTTCGAGGTCACCAGAATCACCGGGATCGAATTGAATTCCGCGTTGCTCTTCAACTCCCGGCAAACCTGAAAACCATTACGCTCCGGCATCACCACGTCCAGCAAAATCACGCTTGGCCGCTCCACGACGATGGCCTCTTCCACGCGCTTCGGGTCATTCAAGCCCACCGGCCAATAGCCCTCGGGCTCCAGCAACCCCTGGATCAGCCGCACTTGCGACGGCGAATCATCGACGATCAGCACTTTTTTCTGCACGAGCTTCTACCCCGCATAGTTCTCCACGTCAGAAAAATGCACGTCAGCGGCCAGCTTGAAGGTTGCTTGCGTCGGCGTGTCTAGTTTCTTTATCTAACTGCAAAGACAGGAGTTGTACGCGCGCGGAGAGTGCCTAACGGCGCGGATAAGGCGACGCCGTGGCCTCTTCCGTCTCACCCTGAGAAGGTGTCTCACCCTCCCGCACTTCGCTGGCGAGGGATGAGAATCTCTGCATGATTTCGTTGATCCGCATGGCCATCGTGTGAATGGTCTTGATTTGCGCAATGGACTGCGTCGAGAGTTGCCCCGGCTCCAGCAAAAGCAATTCCGCGTTTCCCAGCAGCGACGTCAGCGCGTTATTCACGCTGTGCTTCATGTCAATCATGTACCGCCCCAGCATCGCCTGGCTGGCATTCTCCGCCGCGCGCTGTTCCGCCCGCTTGACCTGCTTCACCGCTTGCGTTCGCCGCAAGGACTCACCGGCCAGCAGCAGCACCATCTGCATCCAATCTTCTCGCAAAGGCACGTGCAACAGCCGTGGGTAGCGCTTTCGCAAGAGACCCAGCTCCGTCACCTCCGCCGGCGCGCACAAAATCACCGCCACGTTCGGCTCCATCGCGCGCAGCGCCCCCGCAAGCTTCCCTTCTTGCAATGGTCCGATCACCACCAGGTCGGGGCAAACTCCGCCGCCGTTTTTCCATAAGTCGCTGGTCACTACGGAAAGGCCGGGAAGCTGGCGTTCCACTTGCCAGCACGCACTCAGCAATCGCGCAAATTCCGCGTCGTCCGTGAGAATCAATACGCTGGTGTTTTGCAAGAGAGATCCGCTCCCTGACTGTGTTCCTTGCCTGCCATCGCTCCCAGCAGGGAATTACAATTTTTCAGCTTCGTCCAGCGCGGAAAGCAGCCGCTTCGTGCTGATTCCCAGATTCACCGCCGCTTCGGTGTCTTTCGCCTGTTTTGCCAGTTCCACGCGTTCCTGCAGCCGCGAAACCTCCACGCGCGCGATCGGCAGCACGCGGTCCAGTCCCGTGGCGTTCCCCGATTCGTTGGCCTTTTCCATCGCCGCCGACACCAGCGCCCGCGCCACCACCGCGCGCCGCAAATCTTCCGCGGCCGGCCCGTCTTCGGTCACGAACGCCGCCACTTCCCATGAGGACATCAGCAGCCGCGCTCCGCCCACTCGCACCGTCGTCATCGAGCGGCCTCGCGAAGGCGGCGCCGCGATCAGTTGCTCCCAGACCTGTTCCATGCACGACTCGAAATCAAGCTCGGGCTCCTCTTCCTCTGACTTGCTATTCGCCGAAGTCTCCGCTTTCTTGCTCGGCCGTGCCGCGCCGGGCGTCGACACCGCACTGTTGCTTCCTCCCACAGCCTTTTCTGCCGTGGGCTGGATGGCAACTGCGTCGAGCGATTTGCCCAGCACGCGCACCGCCGTGCGATCCACGTCTGCGCGCAGCGCCAGCAACTTCTCGAATGCCTGGCTCACGGAGCGCTCCGTGTATTCCTTCTGGAACGGCTGCTTCCAGTCGTCCGCCAGCGCTCTCACTTGTGCGATCGGCTCCGCGGCCGTCAGTCCGTAGGTCTGGCAATCCACGGTTTTTGCCCCGGCTTGTTCCAGGCGGTTGATTCCGGAACGTATAAAAATCAGGTCCGCGTGCATCAACTCGATCAGCGTCCGCCTCAGCAGGAAATTGAAGCGCACAAACGCCAGCATCGCCGAAGGATCGTAGAACATCCCTCCGGCTTTCTCTTTCACTCGCCGCCCCTGTTCGATGAAATCCGTCTTCAAGATGTCCCGCACGCTCTTGAGCGCCCTCAAGGCCACGATCATCTTCTCCAGCGGTTCGCACCACGGCAGCGGCGCCGTGTCTGTCTCTCCCAACACTGGCTTCATGACCTGCGCCACATCGTTCAGTTCGATTTGCTTGTGATAAATCTTGGTGGGCACGCACAACGCAAAATACTGCACCATCAGAAAGTCGATTTTGTCGCGGTCCATCGGAGACTTCGCCGGCTTCCGTAGGTGTCGCATGATCAGCGCGCGCAGCCCGCTTTCGCTGGCATTCAGGGTGGTCATTTGCAGCAGGTGCCGCAGCTGGTGCACCAGCACCCGCTGGTCCATGGAATCCAGCCATGCCAGGGCGCGGCTGAACAGGTCCAGATCCGCCTTCTCCGGGAAGACGCGCTTGTTCGGCGGGAAGGGAATTTCGAGTTGCAAATGTTTGGCCAGCGCTAAATAGATGGGAAAGACGGAGCGAATCTCCTCCCACTGCGCTTGCCTTGCACCATCTGCCTTCGGCGGGGTGGGTAAGTTCAACGTTGTGATCATTTTGTTCACGGTTGCCTCATCCATTCGCAGGGGCCTTCCAGAAACCGCACGGCCACCGCTTTGCGCCCTTCTTGATATTGCAAAGCAATCACCGCCGCCTCCGCGGGACGTCCTCCTCCATCTCGTTCAATCCGCACGCAATCCGCAAATTCCAGCGGCAGGCTCGACAGGAAAATCGCGCATTCCGCCGTGCCGTACTCCAGCACCGTCCGTTCCTGCAATTTCCCCGGCGCGGGCCTTAGTGGCGTCACTCGCACCGCAAAGCGGACTGCGGGAAGTGCTGGAAAGAACCGGGCAAGCTGTTCCGCACATCCCCGTTCATCCGCAATGAGTGTCATTTCGCGCTTCTGCCCCGTCGCCACTAACCTGCGAACCTTGCGAGTTTCGGCTTCGCGGCGAGCGAGAACACACCCGACGCGGACCGGGACACAGTGTCCCGCAGAGGGAAATGCACGCCGACCGCCAAAATTTGCAAGGGGTTACCAACTTTGGAACCTGCAGAAATGCCGTGACTTAGGTTTTTTCGCCCAGGGCTGCTTCGCCCATCCGTCTCAGCCTGAAACGCTTTCGTCTCACTCTTCTCTGAGAGAACCGCCCGCCTCTTTGAGACGTACTACCGCGCCGCCACGTGTGCTGCGGCTTCCTTTTCGTCCTGCCCCGGATTCCCGCGCAGCGCTATGTTGTAGCGCTTCAGCTTCCGGTAAAGCGTCGCACGGCTGATCCCCAGCATCTTCCCGGCCAGCGCCTTGTCGCCGTGCGCCTGCTCGAACACGCGCAGTATGGTCATTCGCTCCATCTCCGCCAGCGCCGTGGTCGAAAGGGAAGCGGCATCGTGTGAGGTCATCTCGCTGCTCGCCGGTTGCTCGCTGCGAATAGCCGGTGGCAGGTCCTCTACGTCAATCGTCTCCTGATCGCCCAGTGTCACCGCCCGGGCAATGCAATTCTCCAGTTCGCGCACGTTGCCGGGCCAGTCGTATTGCAGCAGGCTCTTCATCGCCGCCGCAGTCACTTGCAGCGGCTTCGTAGGCGTGTAGCGGTTCAGGAAATGGTGCACCAGCGTCGGGATGTCAGCCCGGCGCTCCCGCAGCGGTGGTATGTGCACGGTCACCACGTTCAACCGGAAATACAGATCCTTGCGGAAAGTCCCCGTGCGATATGCCGACTCCAGGTCGCGGTTCGTGGCCGCGATTACCCGCACGTCCACGCTGTGCCGGTCATTGCTCCCCACCGGCCGCACCTCCTTTTCCTGCAGGACGCGCAGGAGTTTTGCTTGCATTTCCAGGGGCAATTCGCCAATTTCGTCCAGGAAGATGCTCCCGCCGTTGGCCGCCTGGAACAGCCCGGTTTTCGATTTCATGGCACCGGTAAACGCGCCCTTCTCGTACCCGAACATTTCGCTCTCCATTAGCGTTGGCACCAGCGCGCCGCAGTCCACCGCCACGAACGGCGTTTGCGCCATCATTCCGCGAAAATGGATGGCCCGCGCCACCAGTTCTTTTCCCGTCCCGCTTTCCCCGGAAATCAGCACCGGCGTGCGTGTATCCTTAAGCCGCGAAATCATCCGCAAGACATCTTGCATCCCGGACGACGTGCCGATGATCCCGTCCAGGTTTTCTTCCGTGCTCACGCGTTCCCGTAAGAACGCATTCTCATTTACCAGCCGCACTTTCTCCGCCATGCGTTGCAGCAGCAGCCGCATCTTCTCCACACGAAAGGGCTTCTCGATGTAATCGTAGGCCCCCAGCTTCATCGCGTCCACGGCCGATTCGATTGATCCGTGCCCCGTCATGATGGCCACTTCCGTGCGCGGCAGCACGGCCCTGATCTGTTTCAGCAATTCCACGCCCGACTGGTTCGGCAGCTTCAGGTCTGTCAGCACCAGGTCCGGCGGATCCGTCTCCAGTCGCTGAATCGCCGTCTCCGCGCTCTCCGCCTCGTTGCAGCTGTAGGCCAGCGAACTGCCAATCGTCATGCAGAGCCGGCGGATGCTCTGCTCATCGTCCACTACCAGAAGTTTTATTCTCAGATCGTCGCTCATGGTTTTCCGAATGTCGTCTCCACTATGGAAATAAGTTCCTGGACTCGAAATGGCTTCTCAATGCAAGGCGTCGCGCTCTTCATCAATAGCTCCTGCGTCTCGCTGTTGGCCGTGTCGCCGCTGATCAGAATGATTCTCCCGCTCAGTTCCGGCCGGTTCGCCCGTATCCACTGGTGCACGTCCGCGCCGTTGATCTTCCCCGGCATCCGAATATCCGTAATCACTCCCGCATACGTCCCCTTCGCCAGTTGCCGCAAGCCCTCATCCCCGTTTGCCGCTTGCACCACGGTGTAGCCGCGCCTCTCCAATGCCGCCCGCACGAAGGCGCTCACCGAAGTCTCGTCCTCTATAAGGAGGATCGGCGAGAATGCCCGCACGGTCGTCGGTGAACTCATCGCCCCGCCTCATTCGCCGCCGCAGCCAACGCCGTCTCTGTTGCCCCCGGTAATCGCACCAGGAACGTGCTGCCGCTTTCCCCGGCATTCTTCCAGCAGAGAATTTCTCCGCCATGCGCCCGCACAATCCCGTAGCAGATGCTCAGCCCCAGCCCCGTGCCTTTTCCCGCTTGCTTGGTCGTAAAGAACGGATCAAAGATCCGCTCCGGGTCGCTCACACCCGTCCCGTTATCCACAAACATCACCTCAATTGAATCGCCCGCGCGCTTCGTTGCGATGCGGATTCTGCCGTGATTCCCGGATTCCTGTATCGCATCGTAGGCATTGTTCAAGATATTCAGGAACACTTGCTGGAGTTGCTGCCCGTCCCCCAGCGTTTCCCCAATCCCTTCGTCGAAGTCCTCCACAACCTCTACGCCGTGGCTCGCAAAATCGTACCCGCGCAGTTTGATCGTCTGCCGTAACAACGTGTTCACCTGTACTGGCTCGCGCTGCGCCGGCCTCTGCCGCGCAAAGCGCAGCAGGTCCTGCACAATCTCCTTGGTCCGCTGCGTTTCCTGCAGGATGATTTGCAGGTCCTCCCGCGCCGATGCCGGCATCTCGGGATTTTCCAACAGCAAATCCGTGAATCCCAGAATCGCCGCCAGCGGGTTGTTCACTTCATGCGCCACCCCGGACACCAGGCGCCCGATCGTGGCCATCTTTTCCGAATGCGCCAGTTTGGCCTGCAGCAGCGCCGCGTCCGTAATGTCCGTCATCACCACCACCACGCTGTTCACCTGCTCCGATTCATCCCGCATCGGGCTCAAGCTGATGGAAAAGTGGCCCATGGATGCGTCGCTCCGCCGCACCCGCAATTCTAAATTTTCCACCTGCTGCCCGTTCGCCGTCGTCTGCAACGCTGCTTCAAAATCCTTGCGGTGCGAGGCTCCCACCCAGTCCACCAGCCGGTGCCCAATCATTTCCTCTTCCAGATAGCCGGTTTCATAGCACCGCCGGTTCGCGTAGCTGATCAGTCCCGCGGTATCCAGCACCAGAATCATGCTCTGCGTGGTGTTCAGGATCTTCTGGTTGAAGTCGCGCTCGCGCTGCAACTGCGACTGGAACATGCGCTGTTCCGTCACGTCCAGCATGAGCCCGCGGATTTGCATCACGCGGCCTTGCTTGTCCCGGACAGCGCTTATGTTCTGCAAAGTGTGCAGCAAGCTTCCGTCCTTGCGCCGCAGCGTTTCCTCGTAATTCCGCAGCGCCCCGCGCTCCGCGATCGCCCGCACCAGTCTTTCCTTCGCCGCTGCCGTCGGGTACAAATGCGTGCTGACATCCGCCTGCAGCAGCTCCTGGCGCGACCCATACCCCAGCATCCTCACCATGGCGTCATTCACATCCAGGAACTGCCCTTGCGGCGTCGCAAAAAACAATCCTTCCTGAATACTGTCGAACAGCTCGCGGTACCGCCGCTCCGCCTCTTGCCGGTCTGTAATGTCTTTCAGGACGTGAATCGTTCGCGTCTCTTCATCCGTCACTCCATGCGTGCGCGACGTTGAAACCAGAAAGGTCCGCCCATCCGACGTGGCGATGTACTCTTCCCGCAATTCCCTGGTGTCTCGGCAGAACGGGCAGGGCAGGGCGCTCCCCGTCTCCGCGATGTGCCGCAGGCTGATCATGGGCTCGCCCACCAGGGCTACCGGCGATCTCCCCAGATGCGTCGCCAGCGAGCGGTTTGTCCTTACAATCCTCCCGCGCTGGTCATGCACCGCGATGTAATCGCTGATCGCATCGATGTCTTCCACCCACTGCTTCTTCGATCGCTCCAGTTGCGCAAACCGCCGCACCTTCTCCATGGAGAGCGCCGCATGGCTTCCCAGGACGGCCAGCAGTTCGTCCTCGGCTGGCGTAAACTCCGCCTTTCGCCGTACCAGGCACAGCGTCCCCATCAACTCCCCGTCGCTCGCATAAATTGGAAGGAACGCGCAATACTCCTCGGTTTCCCCAAGCGGCAGCACTTCCAACCCCAGCCGCTTTCGCGTGACATTCTGTTCCACCCACTCGCGCTCCTCGGAACCTCCAGGAAATTCCTTCCCTTGCGAGTACATCTCGACCCTGCTTCCTAGGATCTCGCCGACTCCTCCCCATTCCGCCTTCAGCATCTGTGTAGCCCGCGCCGCAAATCCCGCCAGAAACACGGGCAAGTCACGCGACTTCGCCGCTTCCACTACCAGATCCATCAATTCCTGGGAATAGCCATGCTTGGATTGGCCGGAAATCTCCCGGCCGCGGATAGCCGCGGCGCGGCCGACACGAAGATTCTTTCGTTCACGCATAGGGGCCTAAGGGGCGCTGCGTGTGTCTCAAATTAAGAAGCCACGCACTCCCACGCTACTCATCCATCTCATTCTGAGTCAAATCCTCTTACTGGAATTGGTACGCATGCGTTACCTGTCTACGTCTTGCTCGGCGTCCCCCGTCTCAGCGTGAGACCTCCGCACGCGAACCATGGCCCCGGTGAGACGCTTCCGTGCCCCCAGCGAAGTGCGCTCGCATTCTCACCCTCCTCTATCTTGCTCGAACAAAAGCTCTTGTTCGCCTCAAGCACAAAAATCGCACTATTCTTTTTGCCCCTCTTGCCCTGGCATTGTACTTGCCTTCTCTTGTGTGGGGTAATTTTCCGCCTCGGGAGGTTGTGGTGCACATCCAATTCAATTGGACACGGAAGATTCTTGCGGCTGTTGCGGGGACTTTACTCGTTTTGTCACTCGCCGCTGCGCAGACGGTCAATGACGAAGGCAAGCGCAAGCTCAAGACTAAGACCGGGGTAACTTACCCGGAACTCGCTCGCCGGATGAACATCAGCGGCAAGGTCAAGATCGAAGTGGTTATCGCTCCAGACGGCCGCGTGCGCAGTGCTAAGGCCATCGGCGGACATCCCGTTCTTGTGCAATCCTGCCTCGAGGCCGTCAAGGATTGGAAGTACGAGCCGGCCGGTGAAGAGACCACGCAAATTGTCGAGTTTGAGTTTAGGGGGCAACAGTAGCGATCCGCTTGTTTCCGCGCGTCTCTTGGCCGGTCGTCCCGTGGGGTGCTTGTTGCAGTCTTGGGGAGTGGAGGTAGTGACGCAATGACCATTGAAAAGCAGTTATACAAAAGTTTTGGGGCCATTCTGCTGACGCTCGTCGCTCTTCTCGTTGTGGACGTTGGCGCGATTCTCAAAGCCCGCTCGGCTAATGCTGAGGTTGCCGACACCCTGGAGAGCAACCGCGCCGCAGAGGCTGTCCGTGAGCAGATCATGCAGAACCGTCTGAACCTCAATAACTTCCTCCTCAGCGGCGATCCCCGCGATGAAGACAAGGTCAACCACGGTCTTGCTGCGCTCAGCGACGTCATCAAGCGCGGTCAGGCCAGCACCACCAGCGATTTCCTTCGCACCGCTCTCATCCAGGTCGAGAGCACCGAGGCCAGTTGGGCCGACAATTTTGCCAAGCCCCTCCTCGCCAAGCGCCATCAGGTGGATTCCGGCGACGCCACCGTTTCCGACCTCCAGATCTTCTACCTGCAGAAAGACCCGGCCTCTTGGCTCGCGAAATCCTCCGCCGTTCTCGACCAGGCCAATTCGGACGTCAGCCGCTCTCTCGATGAAACCCAGAAGACCGCCAAGACGGCAACCATCATCGGCTTCATTCTCGTTATCCTCGGCACGATTTTTGCCATCGTATTTGGGCTCTGGACCGCCTTCCGCACCGCAAGCTCCATCACTGAGCCTCTGCAACACCTCATCACCGTCGCCCAGGAAATTGGCGACTCCGGCGATCTCGATCAGAACATTGACATCCACCGCAACGACGAAATTGGCGCTCTCGCCACCACCTTCAACAATATGGTCGCTTACCTAAAGGAAATGGCCAGCGTCTCCATGTCCGTCGCCGAAGGCGATCTCACCGTCGAAGTGGTTCCGCGCTCCAAGCGCGATACCCTTGGCAATGCCTTCCTCCGGATGTCCCACGGCTTGCAGGAAATCGTGCGCACCACCCGCGACGGCGCATCCCAAGTCTCCGCCGGATCCAATCAGGTTGCCGGTGCCGCCGACGAATCCGCCAAGGTCAGCGTCCAGGCCTCCTCGGCCATCGAGGAAGTCACCAGCACCATGCACGAGATGAGCATCAACGTGCAAAACGTCGTCAAGAACACCCAGGTGCAAGCCTCCAGCGTCGCCGAAACTTCCGCTTCCATCGATCAGATGGTCACCTCCATTCAGCGCGTCGCCGATACCGCCAAAGTCCTCCTCGACATCGCCAACCGCTCCCGCGAAGAGGTCGTCACCGGCATCCAGACCATGGAGAAGGCCACCGATGGCCTGAATCGCACCAATCGCGCCATTCAATCCTCCGCCGAAATTATCAATATTCTCGGCCATCGCGCCGATGACATCGGCAAGATCATTGAAGTGATCGACGACCTAGCCGAACAGACCAACCTGCTCGCCCTCAACGCCGCCATCGAAGCCGCGCGCGCCGGCGAGCACGGTCTCGGCTTCGCCGTCGTCGCCGACGAGGTCCGCAAGCTCGCCGAAAAATCCACCCAGTCCACCAAGGAAATTGCCGACCTCATCCAGAGCATCCAGCGCGAAGCGCGCCAGGCCGTCGAAAACATGGAACATAGCACGCGCATCGTCGAGGAGGGTCTCAGCCTCGGAAACGACTTGGGCTCCGCTCTCCACAAGATTTCCGACGTCGTCACCGAAGTCTACAAATTCTCCCAGGAAATCGGCGCCGCCACCAACGAACAGTCCGTTGGCTCTTCACAGATCGCCAAGGCCACCAACCGTCTCACCGAAATCACCCAGGAGATCAACTCCGCCGTCGAAGAACAGGCTTCCGGCGCCCAGGCCGTCGTCCGCGCCATGGACAAGATGCGCCAACTCGTGCAGCAGTCCGCTTCCAGCTCCACCGAGCTTTCCGCCGCCGCCGAGCAGATGCTCAAGCTTTCTCGCAACCTGCTCGACAACATGGATCGTTTCGTCGTCGATCACAACGGCCAGCTTCACTCGCGCCGCGACGCCCCCGCGTCTCGCCGCGATGCCGCTGCTTCTCGCCGCCCCGGTCCAGCGCCCGAATCGGACCAGTTCGAATACGCCGAAGTCACACGTTCCTGAACCGGAGAGCGCTTCATGGAGAAAGATTTCCAAGTCGTCGGCTTCCGCATAGGAAATGAAACCTATGGGGTTCGTATCGCTTCCGTGCGCGAAATTGTCCGCGTCCCGGACATTACCGCGGTGCCCAACGCTCCGGGCATCATCGAGGGTGTCATCAATCTTCGCGGCAAGATCGTTCCGGTCATGGATCTGCGCAAGCGCTTCGGCTCCGCCGCTGTCCAGCCGGACAAAAAAAATCGCATTCTCGTCGTCGAGCTCGATAACAAGCTCCTCGGACTCATTGTGAGTTCTGCCTCCGAGGTCCTGAAGATCCCGCCTTCGGAAATCGAATCGCCCGGCTCCGTGTTTGCCGAAGGCGAGTCGAGCTATGTCACCGGCGTGGGAAAGCTCAAGGGCCGCCTTATTATCCTCCTGGATATCGCCAGGCTCCTGCGCCAGCCGGAATTCAAGAAACTCGAGGAGGCCGCGGAACCCGTCGCGATGGCTCGTTAGCGCCTCTCCCTTTTCTAGAAGCGCCGCCACTCGTTTGAACGGCCGCCAACATTCTGTATGGGAACGATCACTGCGCAGGTTCAGCTCACCGAAGCGGAACTCAAGCTCCTGCAGACCCTCGTCTATCAGGAATGCGGCATGTACTTTGACGAGCGCCGCTCCCACTTCCTCAAGGACCGCTTGCAACGCCGCCTCAAGGCCTGCCAGCTCGAGTCCTTTTATAGCTACTACCGTCTGCTGACCAGCCGCGAAGGCCGCGCCGAACTCGCCCTCCTTCTTGAAAACCTCACCGTCAACGAAACCAGTTTCTTTCGCAACCGCCCGCAGCTCGATCTCCTGCAGAAGGGCGTTCTCGAGGAAATCCTCCATCACAAGCAGGAGCGCCGCGATTGGAGTCTCCGCGTCTGGTCCGCCGGATGTTCCACTGGGCAGGAGCCCTATTCCGTCGCCATTCTGATCTGCGACGCCCTGGCCTACTACTACCTGCGCAATCCGCTTCCTTTTGACATGCCTTTCCCCAAGCCCCTCATTCCTCCCCCTTGGAAACTGGAAATTGTCGCCTCGGATATCAGCTACGCCAGCCTGCGCCACGGCCAGGAAGGCCTCTACTCCGAAATCCAGATGGAGCCTGTCGATTACACCACCCGGCTTCGCTATTTCGAGAAGGCCAGCGATAAATACACCGTCAAGGCCCAGCTCAAGGAACTCGTTCAATTCGACTTCCACAACCTGAAAACCGAATTCTTGCCGCGCCGCAACGACATCATCCTCTGCCGCAACGTCATGATCTATTTCGACGAAGCCGAACAGAAGCGCCTCATCGAGAAGTTCTGGCACTGCTTGAATCCCGGCGGCTACCTCCTTGTCGGCCACGCCGAAAGTCTCTTCGGACTTTCCACCAAATTCCGCATGATCCATGAGAACAACGGCACGGCCTACAAGCGTCTCGAGGTGAATGTTTGAGCTTTCTGCCCGAGGATCGGAGTTCGGAGCTGCGCGCGCTCTTCTTCGAGAGCGCGGCGGAGCTTCTCCAGACCATCAACGAAGCCGGTCTGAGCCTCGAAAAGCACCCCGCCGACGAGGAACTCCTCCGCAGTGTGCGCCGCGCCGTGCACACCCTCAAGGGCGACTCCGCCGCCTGCGGTTTCCAGAAGCTCAGCGAAATCGCCCACGAACTCGAGGACATTCTCACCCTTCAGATCGGCCAGACTCACGGCAGGGAGCTCGCTGAAGTCGTCCTCTCCGCCGTGGATACTTTCGAGAGCATGCTGAGCGCCTATCAGAAGCAGCTCGAGCCGCCTCCGGCCACTCCCTTGCGCGCGCTCATCCAGGGCTTGCTCCAGTCGCCCTCTTCTCCTCAATCCTCGCGTGAATCCGCCCAAGCCGAGGTTCCCGCGACTTTCCCCTGGAGCGAGTACGAGCAGCTCATGGTTTCTGAAGCGCTTCTCCGTGGCGACAACGTCTACAACATCGCCCTGCACCTCGATCCCAACAGCGCCATGCGCGCCGCCGCCTTCCAACTCGTCCGCAACGTTCTCCATGCATGCGGCACCGTCATTGCTCTTCGCCCGGAGGACAATCTCGCCGCTGCTTCCGTGGAAATCGTCCAAGCCGCCATTGCCAGCACGCATCCCATCGAGCATGTCGCCCACCGCTGCCGCATTCCTTCGGTCGTTTCCGATTTGCGCATCGAACCCGCCGACCGCGCGGAATCGGCCGAACACGAGCTTCTTGGCCAAATTCTCGAAGCTCAGGCCGCTACGCGTGCCGCCGATCCCGCGGACTCCTCCGCGAAGCAGTCTCCCGCTTCGGCCGTTGCTACCGTCGCGGAAGCCACGTTGCGCGTCGATGCCGCCCGCATCGAAGCCGTCATGAACCTGGTCGGCGAATTGATCATCGGCAAGTCCATGCTCCACCGCACTCTCGCCGAATTCGAAGCGCAACATTCTCGCGATCCCCTCCGCGTCAAGCTCGCGGAGGCCCTCGCGTTTCAATCCCGCGTCCTCGACGAACTGCACAAGTGTGTCTTGAAAATCCGCATGGTGCCCGTTGAGCAACTTTTCCGCCGCTTCCCGCGCGTCGTCCGCGACGTCGCCAAGCTTTGCGGCAAAGATATCGCCCTCGAAGTGGCTGGCGAGCACACCGATCTCGACAAAGGCATCCTCGATGCCCTCGCGGAACCTCTTACGCACCTCGTCCGCAACGCCGTCGATCACGGCATCGAGCCTTCCAGCGAGCGCCTCAACTCCGGAAAGCCCGCTCGCGGCACCGTTTTTCTCAATGCCTATCATCAAGGCACACAAGTCGTCATCGAAGTCCGCGACGATGGCCGCGGCATCGATCTCGACATCATCCGCGACCAGGCCGTTCGCAATGGCTTGCTGAAAGCCGAAGAGGCTCAGCGTCTCGACCCCCAGGACGTCCTTAACCTTGTCTTCGAGCCCGGTTTCAGTACCGCTTCCGAAGTCACCGCGGTTTCCGGCCGGGGCGTCGGCATGGACGTTGTGCGCACCGTCCTCGACCGCCTCAAGGGCACCGTTCACATCTCCAGCTCCCTGGGGAAGGGCACCAGCGTCCAACTGCGCGTCCCTCTCACGCTCGCCAGCATTCAGACCCTGCTCTTCCGCGTGGGCGGCCGCCTCTTTGCTGTGCCTCTTTCCTCGGTCATCGAGATCAGCCGCGTCAACGAACAGGAAATCACGCGCGTCGATCAGCGCGAAGTCCTCCGGCTGCGCGAACAAATCCTGACCCTGGTGCGCCTCAGCGGCCTCAGCCGCATCCATGCCGTAGAAGCCAGCGGCGAAAATAAGAAAAAGAGCTTCGTCATCGTTATCGGCGTCGCGGAAAAGCGCTTCGGCTTGGTCGTCGATAGCCTCGTTGGCGAGGAAGAACTCGTGATCAAGGCCCTGCCTGGGGACATAGTCGCTAGCGATCTCGTCAGTGGCGCTTCGATTCTCGGCGATGGCACGGTTGTGCTGATCTTGAACGTGCCCGCCATTCTCACTCGGTTGTCACGGTCCTTACCCTTGGGAGCCATCGCATGAAAGAGCGCGTCAAAGTCCTGGTGGTCGATGATTCCGCTCTGATGCGGAAACTGATCCCCATCATTCTTGAACGCGACCCCGACATCGAGGTCATCGGCACGGCCATGGATGGCGCCTTTGCCATACGTAAAATCGCCGAACTCCATCCTGATGTCGTGACTCTCGACCTCGAAATGCCGCGCATGGACGGCATCGAAACCCTGCGCATGATCATGCGCAACGCTCCGCTTCCCGTCATCGTGTTCAGCTCCCACTCCAAGGAAGGCGCCTACGCTACCTTCAAGGCCTTGGCTCTGGGCGCCATCGATTTCGTTGCCAAGCCCCAGGATGCGGCCGCCGGGCATCTTGATCCCGTCGCTTTCCAGCTCATTGAAAAGATTAAAATCGCCAAGCGCGCCGGGGGGACGAAAACCGTTCCAAAGCCCCAGGCCGAGGTCGTCGCGCCTGCCAAAAAACGTTCTCGCGCCGCGCTTCCTCCCAATCGCGTCATCGCCATCGGCATTTCCACCGGCGGCCCCAACGCGCTCCAATACTTGTTCTCCCAGATTCCCGGCGATTTTCCCGCCACCTTTGTCGTCGTTCAGCACATGCCGGAAGGTTTTACGGAGATGTTTGCCCGTCGCCTCGATGAGTGCTGCGCCCTCAGTGTTCAGGAAGCCAAATCAGGCGATCTGCTCGTTGCTGGGCGCGTTCTCGTCTGCCCGGGAAACCGCCACATCATGGTTCGCCGCATGCCGCGTGGCGATATGGTTGTCCTGTCCGACAGTCCGGCCATCAACGGCCATCGCCCTTCCGCGGACGTGCTGTTCCATTCCGTGGCCCAGGAATTCGCGCTTTCCTCGGTCGGCATCCTCATGACCGGCATGGGCGAAGACGGCTCCGAGGGCCTTGGCGCGATTAAAGCCGCCGGAGGCCATACCATCGTCCAGAGCGAAGAGACTTGCGTTGTCCCCGGCATGCCCCGCGCCGCCATTCTCAAGGGCTACGCCGGCAAAGTCTTGCCGCTCGACAATCTGGCCGCCTATCTGGTCAGCCACTTCGGCGCCGACCGCGCAAGTCCTGAGAAATTCGACGCGCCAGAGAAATCCGACAAGGCCGATAAAACGGACAAGAACGAAAGGACACCAGTTTCGACGCCGCGTGCCTGACCGGCCCCGCGGCGCCAAAGGAGAAGGTTATGCAACAGTTTCAACCCTTACTTCGCAAAGACCAGCAGCCCGTGCGCTACCTGGTCGTGGACGACTCTGTCTTCGCCCGCAAGAACCTCATCAAGATGATTGAGCTCTTCGGCGGCGAAGTAGCGGGCGAAGCCGGCGACGGTTTGACCGCCATTGCCGAGTTCAACCGCACTAACCCCGATATTGTCCTCATGGACATCACCATGCCTCAGATGGAAGGCATCGAGTCCGTGGAGCGCATTGTCCGCCAGCATGGCGACGCCCGCATCGTCATGGTCTCTTCCGTCGGTTATCAGGAAAATATTCTTGCCGCGCTGCAGAAAGGCGCGAAACACTTCGTCCAGAAACCCGTCAAGCCCGAAGTGCTTTACGAGATTCTTCGCTACGTCCTCGGGGACGATCCCAATGCGGCCGCCGTCCCAGTCGAGCTGGCCGGGGAGCATCATTCATGAGGATGGAACTCATTCAGCCGTTCATCAACGCTGCCGATGCCGTGTTCGCCGAATCGCTGCAAGCGCCCACGAAAATCGCCGACCTGACCATGGACGAGAACACCTATCGCCGCAAGGGTGTGGCCGCTCTCGTCACTATCAAGGGTGACATCGAGGGCCGCGTCATCCTCGATCTCGCGCCGGAAGTTGCCATGCGTGTTGCCAGCCAGCTCGCTGGTGCGGAACTTCCGGAAAGCGAGCAGGTCATTCGCGAAACCGTCTGTGAACTCGCCAACATGGTCATCGGCAATTCCGTTACGCTGCTCAACGACCAGGGCTTCCGCTTCAAGGTTTTTCCGCCCGAAATCCATATGAACGAGGAAGGCCTCGCGGGCAGCGTGGATACCGAGGCCATGGTCCTCTGCATCGAAACCCCTTGCGGCGAAATCTACATCAACATCGCGATGCACTATCTCCATCGCCGCCGCCGTGAACAAGCTAGCGTCCACGCTCTCGACTAATCCACCTCACCAACCTCCGGGCACTTGTAGCGGCCGCCTTCTGAGGCGGGCGCCTTTGCCGTTCACCGTCATCCCGAACCCGCGCGCTCCGCGGATGAGGGATCTGCTTTTTCTCCCGCGCTGCGATTCCCGGGTGCCACCAAAAAGGATGTCGAGCGAGCCATGCAGGGCTACATTCTGGCGCACGGGGAATGGATGGGGCGCTACGGCCGCTGATTCAGGCGGGTGAACGCGGCTCCGGTCCACGTTCGTACTGGGCGGAACCAGTCCGGCTTCGTGACTAATCAGGCAGTGACAGCGACTTCGGCGCAGAATCGGCAATATGAGGCGCTCTGAACTGTTCAGTGAGAGTAGCAACAAAACATCTGGCAACAGTTCATGACGATGTAAGATATCGGACTGAAGATGAGAAGTTGAAGCTTACAGCTTTCCACTTCTTATTCGCTCCGGACTTGGGAATCGCATGAATCGCATGATTAAACACTTCAAGTATCACGATGACTGGCAGTCAGTAGAATTGGAATGTCCAAAATGCCATTGGAAGGGGAAATTCAGCGAGGGCGCCGTTGGATATCGCCGGGAGTTAAAGGATTGCTGTTGTCCCCGCTGCGACTTTGGGACAAGTCCAATGTTGGCAACCGTTGACTACCCCACGCTCGATGAAACGGTTGCATCCAGCAATCCCGCCGACGTGCAATACGCCAAGGGCTTACAACAAATTCGGCAGAATTTTGATGCTGCTAAGCTGGTGAGCAAGGACCAATTGCCAGAGGTGGACTCTCCATCTTTCACGTTGACATGGGACTTTATTGAGTTCAACGGCGAGGCGATCACATTCATACGGCACAATGGCCGGCTGTTGTTCGCAGAACCGGCCTCATGGGAAGGGTACGAGCGATTTGAGGAGGTCTGCAAAATTGTGCGTGAGAAATACGGCGCACGCGTCACTGACTTGGTTCCCACCCCGGCTAGCGAGTTGTATCTCTATGGTGACCGTCTGTCGTCTCCAGATTTCGTAAAAACTGCCCGGCAGACCATATTTGCCCGCATGGAATAGTTTTTGAAACACAGGTCGGAATACGGTGCTGTTTCGAACTAGCTTGACGCTTTTGCAGATAGGGACGTTCGAAATATATTACGCCTCGGGTGGGGGCAATGGCATCGGCTCCAGGTGGTGGTTCCTTGCAACTCTTGGGGCCGCGGTGGATGTAGTTTGCCCCTTGGGCTTAAGTCCTTGAAACCACGCTAAGTCCTGATTGGCGCGCTAACCGAAGAAGCGCGCACTAGCTCGGGGCACAATTGGGGCGTCACCGTATTTGCTGCCCTACTCCGGCGCCCTCACATACGCCGCTCCGTGCCGGAACAGCCCCGCCGTTGCGATGGGCTGCGAAAACACAATCCGGATCGGCACAAAAATCGCCCCCGCCCCCGGCGTGTACGGCACCGCCACTTCCAGCCGCGTCCCTTCCGGATAGCGGTTCCTGCTCCGGAAACTGATTCCGCCCTTCGACAAATCCTCGCACACCGCGACTTCTTCCTGGAATCCTCTGCGCCGTACGCATGCCAGCACGCGTGCCTTCACTCGCGTCCGGTTTCTCCGCGGAATCACGCGCTCCTCCACCGCTGTCCGCGAAGGCAGCGTCTCGTCAATTTTCGGCTCGGTGGCCGCTTCCACCCAGATTGACGGCGCATCGCAGTGGCGGCACACCCGCGCCACGCACTTCCGGATCTCGAACGACTTGAGTTCCATCTCGTTCAGGTACACCACTTCGCGCCTCTGGCAAAAGCTGCATTCCATCAACAGGCGTGCCAGCGCCTCCTCGGCCTGGTGTGGCGCCGGAAACTCGATGTCCCAGAAATCTGCCCGCGGCTCCAGCATCGCCACCGCGTAGATGAATCCCTCCGGTTCGCGATCAATCTCGGCCACGATCCTGGCTCGCGTGGTCCGGGTTTGGTCGCCTTCCAGTTTGCGGTGCAGCGTAATCTCTTGCCCCGCGAAGAGCTTCTCTGGAAGCCGCAACACGGCGCCGTTGCGGCTCACCAGCATCGTGTAGGCCGGCTGCTTCACCGCCACTCCGTCGCTGTCAAACCACGTTGCCTCCACCTGCAGGCGCAGCGTGATGCGGTCGCTCTGACGTATTCCTTCGGTGCGCATGTCTTTGTAGGTGATAGGGATGCCCACCTCGTCAGGCTACCACGCCAGACTTGTGTGCCACTTTCCGTGCACCCCCGCTTGTCGAACCCACTAATAGCCCTCTCACTCCGCGCCCACCGTTACCCTTACGAAGACACCCTTCCGCTACGCCGTTTCCAATTCGCCCGCCTTCCGCCACACTGTTCCTAGTGGGTCTCATCCACCTTGGGGTACCCTAGTGCCGTTCCAACTTGTTTCGGAAGTTTATCGCCAAGCTGGGCGATGGCCATTACGTGGGAGCCAGCCGCTCGCGCGTTTGGGCCATCTAGTTGGAACGGCACTAGGTGTCTCTGCGTGCATTGAGATCTTAGAGTGAGAAAAGTCATCCCCATGCCTGACCGCACAAGCCCCGCATCCCTTCGCATTACGGGTATACGCGACCGTCGCTACACCATCCGTTACCCGTTCGCTGCGGATGCGGAACTCACCGACATGCAGACCGGCCAGAAAGTCGACGGCGTAACGTCCGATATCTCCCTTGGCGGCTGTTTCGTTTGCACCAGCAAGGCGCTTCCGCCAGACTGCCGCGCTCGTCTGAAGCTCACGCGCAAGGGCGAGGTCCTCGAAGCCCTTGTCATCATTCGCATCGTCAAGCCGCGCATCGGCCTCGGCATCGAATTCTTCGATCTCGAACCTCCCTCTAACGAAATCCTTGCTGGCTGGATTGATGCCCTCCGCCGCATCCGCTGATCCGAATTTCTCCCGAGACTCAACCTTCGCCCCACTCATCCTGCGGTCTCCTCCTTCTCTTGGTAGGGGTCCAGCATGCTGAACCCCATCTCGGCACGGTGTCACACGTCGTCACCCCGGCCAGTAACACATTGTCATCCCGATCCCGCAAAGCGGGAGAGAGATCTGCTTTTCGCAAACGCGCCGAGTATGCAGATCATCCCGTCAAAAAATCAGGGCCGCCCAGACAACACCTGCAGGAACCCTCCACCAGCGAGTTCCGTTGCCCTCCTCGGCCGGCTCCCCCGGCATTGGGATATCGTTATTCTTCTCACGAAATGTACGCTCATCACATTCCAATCGGGAGCATCGGTGATATAGTACCTGCGCTTTTTCAAAGTCGTCTTTGACGCAATTCCGCCTCGACGGTCCCTCTGCAGCGGGCTTTTTGCCCGTGAAAAAGCTCGCGAATGAGCGGCGGATAGTTGATTGGCCGTGCTCCCAAACTTCCTGTGCCGCGGTCAGACCAAAAAGCACGAAACGAGCAATCGTTCCACCAGTTTGTGAGAAGGAGTAACGCGCATGAAAAAGACAATGCGAACTGCCGGCAACAAGAGCGGGAATGAAAAAGCGAAAACGTTGCCTTACAAAAACCCCGGCTTACCCTCCGCAAAACGAGTAAAAGACCTCTTATCCCGAATGACGCTGGAAGAGAAGACCGCGCAGATGCTCTGTATCTGGATGCAGAAGGCCCAGACGCTGGTGGATACCGACGGCAATTTCGATCTTCAGAAAGCCCAAACGGCCTTCAAGAAAGGACACGGGCTTGGACAGGTGGGCCGCCCCAGCGATGCGGGTAAAGGCAAGGACGCGCGCGGCATGGCGGAGCTCACCAATGCGATTCAGAAGTTTTTCATCGAGAACAGCCGCCTAGGAATTCCCGTGATGTTTCACGAGGAATGTCTGCACGGACACGCCGCCCCCGGCGGCACGAGCTTTCCACAGCCCATCGCTCTAGGCGGGACGTTCGATCCAGAATTGGTGGAATCGCTTTTCACCATGACCGCCGAAGAAGCGCGCTCGCGCGGAGCCCATCAGGCGCTTACGCCGGTGGTGGACGTGGCGCGCGAGCCGCGCTGGGGCCGCGTCGAAGAGACTTACGGCGAAGATCCTTACCTCGTCTCGCGGATGGGCATCGCGGCAGTGCGCGGATTTCAAGGTGACGCAAAGTTCCGCGACAAAAAGCGCATGGTTGCCACCCTGAAACATCTTGCCGGGCATGGCCAGCCGGAATCGGGCATGAACTGCGCTCCGGCGAATGTCTCCCTGCGCGTGCTTCGCGAGACCTTCCTCTATACCTTCAAGGAAGCGCTGAAAAAGGGCGGGGCCATCAGCGTCATGGCTTCCTACAACGAACTCGATGGTGTTCCGTCGCACGCCAATAAGTGGCTTCTTCAGGACGTACTGCGCAAGGAATGGGGTTTCAAAGGCTTCATCGTCTCGGATTACTTTGCGATTTGGGAATTGGGCTACCGTCCCGATACCCACGGCCACTTCGTGGCCAAGGACAAGAAGGAATCGTGCGCTCTGGCGGTTCAGGCCGGCGTCAATATCGAATTGCCGGACCCGGACTGTTATCTGCACCTCGTCGAACTCGTACGCAAGCGCGTGCTGAAGGAATCAGAGTTGGACGAACTCGTTGCCCCCATGCTGTTTTGGAAATTCGAGATGGGGCTCTTTGACGATCCGTACGTCAACCCGGACGAAGCCGGCCGGGTGGTGGGTTCCGAAGCCAATCGCGAACTCGCTCTCCGCGCAGCTCGTGAAGCGATTACCCTGCTCCGGAACGAAGGCAATACCGTGCCGCTCGACTTGAACCGCTTCGAGACGATTGCGGTCATTGGCCCGAACGCCCAGCGCAGTCTGCTCGGCGGCTACAGCGGCGTGCCCAAGCACAACGTTACCGTCCTCGACGGCATTAAGGCCAAGGTCGCCGGCCGCGCCAAAGTGCTCTACAGCGAAGGCTGCAAGATTACCATCGGCGGCAACTGGAACCAAGACGAAGTCGTGCCCAGTAATCCTGACGAAGACCGCAGGCAGATCGCGGAAGCCGTGGAGGTCGCCAAGCGGGCGGACGTGATCGTGCTGGCCATCGGCGGCAACGAACAGACCTCGCGCGAAGCCTGGGGATTGAACCACATGGGCGACCGCACGAGCCTCGACCTGATCGGACGACAAGAAGAGCTCGTCAAAGCCATGGTCGCGCTGGGTAAACCGGTCGTGGTTTTCCTGTTTAATGGCCGGCCACTCTCGATCAATTACGTCAGCCAGAATGTTCCGGCGATCTTCGAGTGCTGGTACCTCGGTCAGGAGACTGGCCGCGCTGTTGCTGATGTCCTGTTCGGCGATTGCACTCCGGGCGGAAAGCTGCCCATCAGTTTCCCGCGTTCGGCGGGTCATTTGCCGGTTTTCTACAATTACAAACCCTCCGCGCGCCGCGGCTATCTGTTCGACGATGTGTCGCCGCTGTACGCCTTCGGCTACGGGCTGAGTTACACCACGTTTGCCATCCAGAACGTTCGTCTGGCGAAGAAGGCCATCCGGCGCAACGAATCCACCCGTGTCCTGGCCGACGTTACGAACACCGGCCAGCGGGAGGGAACGGAAGTCGTCCAGATGTACATCCGCGATCTGGTCAGTTCAGTGACGCGGCCGATCAAGGAGCTAAAGGGTTTCAAGAAAATTTCGTTGCGTCCAGGCGAAACGCAGACCGTCGCATTGGACATCACGCCGGAGTCGCTCGCGTTTTACGACGTCAACATGAAATTCGTTGTCGAACCCGGCGAGTTCGCCATCCTGGTTGGGAATTCCTCCCGCGACACCGATTTACAAAAAGTGATTTTGCAGGTCAAAGATTGAGCGCTCAAGAGACGAGGTTTCACATGACGGATGCTGCTGCAAAACTCTCTGTAAAAGAAAAGGTGGGGTACAGCCTTGGCGACATGGCGGCAAACTTCATTTTCCAGGCCATGCTGGCCCTGCAACTGGACTTCTATACCCATACCTTCGGCCTGACCGCTGCCCAGGCGGGGACCCTCTTCCTCGTCGTGGGGCTTGGCGTCGCGTGTTTCAATCCCGTGATGGGCATGATCGCGGATCGAACCACTACAAGGTGGGGCAAATTCCGGCCATGGTTGCTCTGGACAGCCGTGCCATTTTGCGTCATCAGTGTCCTGACTTTCACCACTCCTCACCTCAGCCTGGGCGCTAAGATCATCTATGCTTGGACCACTTACATTCTTCTGCGCGTGATCTACACAGTCAACAACGTGCCGTACGCTTCGCTGACGGCGGTCATGACCGAGGACCCTGACGAGCGCACCAGCATCTCCTCGTATCGCCAGATCGCCGCCAATAGCGCCGGCTTCATCATCGCGAGCCTCGCCATCCCCATGGTCAAATTCTTCGGCAGAGGCAATGACGCGCTCGGCTATCAGTTCACCATGGGGCTGCTGTCGGTCCTCAGCATGTTTTTTTTCATCATCGCCTTCTTCGCGACGAAAGAGCGCATCCAGCCCAATCCGCAGCAGAAGACCTCGCTCGGCCAGGATCTCGCGGACCTCTTCGGCAATCGGCCCTGGGTCGCGCTGTTTCTAGTTACCTTGTTTTACTTCACGGCGATTCTGGTGCGCGGCAATGTCATGCTGCCCTACTTCAGGTTTGTCGCAGGCAATGTGAACCTCTTCGCGTGGTTCAACGGTTTCGGCCTCGCTTCGGTACTCCTAGGCGTCGCCTGCTCCACAGCCGTGTCTGTCCGGATGGGCAAGCGTAAGCTATTCATCGCGAGCATGATCCTGACGGGCATCTTCACCGCGGCGCTGTATGTGATCCCGCCGCACGCCACTTACGTCATCATCGCCGCGGAAGTGCTTCGCCAGTTCTCGTTCGGACTGTCGGGCCCAATCCTATGGGCGATGATGGGCGACGTTGCTGATTACGGCGAATGGAAGACCGGACGCCGCGCCAGCGGCACGGTCACCGCGGCCGTGGTGTTCGCCCTGTGGGCGGGTTTGGCCCTCGGCGGCGCCATCGCTGGATGGCTGCTATCGGCCTATGGCCTGGTGTCCGGGGCTGCCACACAGACCGCACGGACGCAGACAGGCATTCTCCTGACGGCGAGTTTTTACGCGAGTCTCTGCTTCTTCGCCGCCGCGGCGTGCCTATTCTTCTATCCGCTGACGCGCGAGAAGAACCAATCGATTGCCAACGACCTGATCGAGCGCCGGAAAGGCTACGCAACGTGAAGACCCTTGCCTGCCACTTCGCAAAGCATCTTCTTCGCGCGGTGTTCGCAGGATTGTCGTGCCTGGCCATTCTCCTGTTGACTGCTGCGCTTGCTAACGCGCAAACGCCGCCTCAAAACTCTCTCAAAAGCGGTTCTCGGGAGGGCACGGCTTCAGCCGTGCCGATAAGCCTCGGGAATTCGGGGGTTTCAACCCCTGAGGTAAGTTGGCTCTGTTGACATCCTCGCAACCACATTGAAATTCGAGAGGGCCGTGGGCCACCTCCGTGGTTTTCTATGGAGGCAGGAGGTGCGATGGCCGAAGTTGGACTCCTGCCTTTTGCCC
>Ga0181518_10000569_pt1 | contig 40260 bp, 34 predicted proteins | sample PEATcosm2014_Bin_28_FD_119751 | JGI IMG/M metagenome (GOLD analysis project Ga0181518, IMG submission 119751) | Peatland microbial communities from MTU Mesocosm Facility, Houghton, MI, USA - PEATcosm2014_Bin01_60_metaG | ecosystem: Environmental > Terrestrial > Soil > Wetlands > Peat | place...
GCTCTACCTGCATCCGGTGGAGGCGCTCCATGGCGATCTGGGGATGATCGTGCGCGGCGATCTTGTGCTGGCGCTTTCCGCCAGCGGCGAGACGGAAGAAATCTTGCAGTTGCTGGCGACGATCAAGCGGCTGCAGGTTCCGCTGATTAGCATGACGTGCGAGGACATGGCTGAAAGCCTAGCGGGTGTGGGCGCCCGCTCTACACGGGTTTCTACACTTGCGGCGGCTGCGGATGTGGCGTTGGATTGCTCGATTTCGCAGGAGGCTTGTGCGCTGGGGCTCGCTCCTACCGCTTCAACAACCACCATGCTGGCGCTGGGCGATGCGCTGGCGGTGGCGCTTTCGGAAAAACGCGGGTTCAAGGAAGAAGATTTTGCCAACCTGCATCCGGGCGGGAAGCTGGGTAAACGGCTGGCGCGGGTCGAAACGTTGATGCACTCGGGAGACGCGGTCCCGCGGGTGACGGCTGGGACGAAGATGCCGGACGTGATTTACGAAATGTCGCGCAAGAAGTTGGGAATGACGGCGGTGGTCGAGGGCGATCCTTTGCTCGGCGATCGGTTGCTGGGGGTGATCAGCGACGGCGATCTGCGGCGCTTGCTCGAGCAGCGCGGCAAGGATGCGCTCGACCTTACAGCGGGAGATTGCATGACGCGTGCTCCGAAAACGATAGGCGCGCGGGAGTTCGCAGCTACGGCGCTGGCGCGCATGGAAGAGATGAAGATCACTTCGCTGGCCGTTGTGGAGGGTGATCAGAGGTTGTTGGGGATCGTGCACCTGCACGATCTTTGGGGCACGGAGATGGTGTAGCAGGGCATGGTGATTTCCTGTAGAGACGCGGCTTGCCGCGTCTCCGCGTTTTCAGAGACTCCGGCAAGACGGGGCAAGCTCCGTCTCTACACGTGAAAAACTCCTACCTGTAGCGCTCGCGCATGAAATCGGCGATCGCCGCGTAGGCGGAAGACAGCGTCTTTTCGTCGGGCAGGAAAACGATGCGGAAGTGCTTCGTTCCCTGGCGCTGGCCGAATCCGGAGCCGTGCACGACCGTGACATATTTCTGGCGAATCAATTCGGTGACGAACGCCTCGTCGCTTTCGGGGATGTCGATGCGCGGATAAGCGTAGAAAGCGCCGCGCGGCGCGACGCAACTTAGGCGCGGAGTTTCGGCGCACCACTTCATGGTGAGATCGCGGCGGCTGCGCAGCTTGCGCTTCACCGCGATCAGGTGGTCTTGCGGGCCTTCGAGCGCGGGCTTAATCGCGTATTGCTCGGGATGGTTGGCGCAGAGGCGCGCCCTCAACAGCTTATTCACGCCTTCGAGATACGGCTTGAGGGCGGAAGCTGGGCCGCTGGCAATGCCCCATCCGATGCGCCATCCGGGAGCAAGGTAATTTTTCGAAAGTCCGCCGAAAGTAATGACGGGCAGATTGGGCGCGACGGCGGCCATGGCAACATGGGGGTCGTCGTCCATGATCAGCTTGTCGTAAATCTCGTCGGCAAAAATCACCAAGTTGTGGCGGCGCGCGAGTTCCGCAATCTGCTCGAGCATCTGGCGGGTGCAGACGGAACCGGTCGGGTTATTGGGGTTGATCAGCACAATGCCGCGGGTTTGCGGCGTGATTTTTTTCTTGATGTCGTCGAGATCGGGCTGCCAGCCGTCTTCTTCGTTCAGGTAATACGCGTTCCGTCCGATTTCGATCTTGGCGAGGACGGCAGAATAGAGCGGATAATCGGGGCACGGGGTCAGCACGTTGTCGCCGGAGTTGAGCAGCGCGGTCAGGCAGATATCGACCGTTTCGCTGACGCCGGAAGTGACGAAAACGTCTTGAATGTTGGCGATTCCCTTGCGCGCCGCCTCGCCGCGGATGGCATCGAGCGCTTCTGTGATTCCTGAAGACGGAGAATATCCATTCTTGCCGTCGCGCATGGCTTGATAGACGGCTTCAATCATGTGGGCGGGCGTTTGGAAGTCGAAGTTAAGCGGATCGCCGATGTTGAGCGGCAGAATTTTGTGTCCCTGGCGGGCGACGTCGTCGGCGATGCAGGCCAGGTCGCGAATGGCGTAGCGGACGTTTTCGAGGCGGGCGGCGGGGGTGATCTCGGGGGTTCGGGTTGTAGGCATTGAACACTCCCAAAAAACGTTAAACGCAGAGATCGCGGAGTAAGACCGCAGAGTACGCGGAGGAAAATCAGAAAACAGAACTTCGCGCCCTCTGCGTAAACTCCGCACTCTGTGCGTTAAAGATCTTCTTACTCTTTATTCTACCCGGTCGATCTGGGCTTTTTGCAGCTTGTCAGAGTAATCGACGTAGACGGCTTTCCACTCGGTATAGAAATCGATGGCGCCGATGCCGCCTTCGCGATGGCCGTTGCCGGTGGCTTTCGTGCCGCCGAAGGGGAGATGAACTTCGGCTCCGATGGTGGGAGCGTTGATGTAGGTGATGCCGGCTTCGAGGTCGCGGACGGCGGCGAAGGCGCGGTTCACGTCTTTGGTGTAGAGAGACGACGACAGTCCGTACTCGATGTTGTTGGCGATGGCGATGGCGTCTTCGAGGTGGTCGCACGGGATGATCGAGACCACCGGGCCGAAGATTTCTTCCTGAGCTATGCGCATCTTGGGATCGACGTCGATGAAAACGGTGGGTTCGAGGAACCAGCCATGCTGGTATTCGCCCTGGTCAAGGCGATGGCCGCCGCAGACGAGCTTGGCGCCTTCGCTCTGGCCGATCTCGATGTAGTTCAGGTCGGTCTTGATCTGGTTCTCATTGATGGCCGGGCCCATCTCGACGGTTTCGTCGAGGCCGTTGCCGACTTTGATCTTCCGGGCGCGGGCCACGAATCGGTCGACGAATTCCGTATAAACGCCTTTCTGTACGATGATGCGGCTGGTGGCGGTGCAGCGCTGTCCGGTGGTGCCGAACGCGCCCCAGAGGCCGCCTTCGATGGCGAGGTCGAGGTTGGCATCGTCCAGCACGATCATGGGATTCTTGCCGCCTAGTTCGAGCGAGCAGTGCTTGAAAGTCTTGGCCGCGGTTGCGCCGACGATTCGGCCAACTTCCGACGAACCGGTGAGCGAAATGGCGCGGACGGTTGGATGCTCGGTGAGTGGCGTGCCGACTTCGGCGCCGAAGCCTGTCACGATGTTGATGACGCCTTTGGGGACGCCGGCGTCGGTGAGCGCCTGCACTAAATTAAAAGTGGAGAGCGGCGTATCTTGCGCCGGCTTGATGACGCAGGCGTTGCCGCAGACGACGGCGGGCAGCAGCTTCCACGAGGAGATGGCCATGGGGAAATTCCAGGGCGTGATCATGCCGCAGACGCCGATGGGCTGGCGAACGGCCATGGCGAACTTGTTGGGCAACTCCGAGGGAACGGTTGGGCCGAACAGGCGGCGGCCTTCGCCGGCGTTGTAGTAGGCGGCGTCGATGGCTTCCTGGACATCGCCGCGGGTCTCGGCCAGGACCTTGCCCATTTCGCGGGTCATGTCGCGGGCGTAATGCTCTTTGCGTTCGATGAGAAGCTCGGCGGCGCGGAAGACCATCTCGGCGCGGCGGGGCGCGGGCACCAGGCGCCATTTGGCAAAGGCGCGCTGGGCGGCATCGACGGCCGCGTCCACATCGGTTTTGTTGGACCGCTGGAAGATAGCGACGACTTCGCGGGTGTCGGCGGGATTGCGGTCTTCGAAGGTGCGTCCGCTGACGGATTCGACCCATTCGCCGTCAATGAAGTTCTTGAAAACTTTGGTTTTGGCCGTGCCGCCCGCGAGCGCCGGGCCGGTGGGAGTATTGCTGGTCATAGGAAGCCTCCTGGAAATGCAGCAGACCATGCTAACGCCCGAAATGAAGGCGGGCAAGCGCGGGTGGGGGTATGTTTTGGACCCGGCCTTGGCAGCGCAGCCGGTGGCGAGGGCTAGCGGTCACTTTCGTAACCATTTTCACTCCTGACCTGGGTTTTAACCCATGCCAGCAGAGATATGATGGTCACAATGAGAAAAAGATCGGGCATTCTCAGAGTTTTGCGGTGAGGTTGGCAAGAGCTCGTGTCGAATAAACCCAAACCAGGAGTCTACGTTGCCTGGAAGCAGGTGACGTACCGCAGCGTGATGATGGCGCTGCTGGCGGTAGCGCTGATCTTCGGCGTTGCCATGCATGTGGCGTTTCCGAAATTCACGGACTCGACGGTGAAAGCGGCCGAATCTTTTTCCACGGGACTGCTAGAAAAAGTTGCAGGACTGGCGCCTCCGCTGAAGGGACCGTCGGCCGCGGTGGCGCAACAAGCGCACTTCACAGCGCTCGACGGCACGATCAAGGTGAGGAAAGGAAACGGCAACAGCTGGATCAACGCCGACTACAACGTGCCGCTGGAAAAAGGCGACGTGGTGCAGACGGGCGCGGAAGGCATGGCGAAAATTGTCTTCAACGACGGCACCAACTACACCGTGAAGCAGGATTCGCTGATCGTGATCGAAGAAAACTCGGCCAACGATCAGCAGCAAACCAGCGTATCGGTGGCGGTGACGACGGGCACGGTGGACCTGACGACGGCGACCTATGTGCAGGGTTCGAAGTCGCAGGTGATCGTGGCGGGGGCGAAAGCATCGTTGGCTCCGGATTCGGCGGCCATGGTGCACAACAATCCCAAAGACGATCAGCATGAAATTCTGGTGAAGAAGGGCAGCGGCGAAGTCGAGCGCAATGGAGAAGTGGCTCGCTTGGCACCGTGGGACAAGGTAAGTTTCCAGAGCACATCGAAGACCATGGAGCGGGCGACGGAGATCAGTCCGCCGGTACCGATCACGCCGGGAAACATGATGCCGGTTTTCATCAACGCCGGGGAAACGTCGAAGGAAGTGGAGTTTGCGTGGCAACCGGTGGCAACCGCTGCGGGGTACCGGCTGCGGATTTCGCACAATCCGTATTTTTCGTCATTGTTGCTCGATAAAAAGGTGGAGACGCCGAGTGTGGTGGTGACCGGCCTTCCTGTGGGCGCGTACTATTGGTCGGTGCAATCTTTCGATGCGGCGGGCAAGGAATCGGTGGAAAGCGAGAAGAACCGCTTCACGATCATTGTCAAAGCGAAGGAAAAGATCGAGCTTTCGCTCGAAATCGATCCGCTGGTGCAGCACGGGCACGTGATCGAAGTGACGGGCAAGACGGAGGCGGGAGCGCGCGTCATGGTGAACGGCAGGGAAGTGCCGCTGGTCGGCGATGATGGGTCGTTTCACTATTTCACGCCGCCCTTGCCGAACGGGGAAAACCTGATCACGATCACAGCGCAGAATTCGAAAGGCGGGGTGAACACCCACCAGGAGAAAGTGGTTATTCAGTAGAGGATTCGATGTTCGGAAAAATGTTCGGATCGATGTTCGGAACAACGGTAGGAACAACCGGCTGCCCAGTTGACCACCAGTTCTCCTGAATATCCAATAGAATAGAAGCAACAAGAACAAAGAGGAGAACGACTCGTGCGGAAACCTATGAAGGCCCGGGTTCCAGGGGCGAGACGAATTCCCGGGAGAGAGAAGCGCTGTCATGTCCAACAACGGGTTTCATAACGGTTCCTCGCATTCGCACAATCTGCGCTCGCTATTCAGTATGTTTTCGAGCGACCTCGCCATCGATCTGGGGACGGCGAATACTTTGGTGTATGCGCGCGGCAAAGGCATCGTGGTCAACGAGCCTTCGATTGTGGCCATCAACAAGAACACCGGCGAAGTGGAGGCGGTGGGCAAAGAAGCCAAAGAAATGCTGGGGCGCACGCCCGGCAACATCGTGGCGATCAAGCCGATGAAAGACGGTGTAATCGCCGACTTCAAGGTCACGGAGAAGATGCTGAACTACTTCATCCAGAAGGCGCACAACCGGAAGATGCTGGTGCATCCGCGGATCGTGATTGGCGTGCCTTCGGAAATCACGCAGGTGGAAAAACGCGCGGTGATGGACTCCGCGTATCGGGCCAAAGCAAGCGAAGTATTCCTGGTGGAGCAGGCCATGGTGGCGGCGATTGGCGCGGGGCTGCCAATTACGGAGCCCAGCGGCAACATGGTGGTGGACATTGGCGGCGGCACCACCGACATCGCGGTGATTTCGCTCAGCGGGATCGTTTATTCGCGTTCGGTGCGCATGGCCGGCAACCAGATGGATGAGGCCATCATGAATTACCTGAAGCGGAAATACAACCTGCTGGTGGGAGAGCGCACTGCCGAACAGATCAAGATTGAAATCGGCTCTGCCTATCCGCTGGACAAGCCACTGACCATGGAAATCAAAGGCCGCAACCTGATTGAAGGCGTGCCCAAAACTATTACTGTAGATGACAGCGAAATCCGCGAAGCGCTCAGTGAGTGTGTTTCGACGATCATGAATGCGATCCGAGTCGCGCTCGAACGCACGCCGCCGGAACTCTCTGCCGACATCAGCGACCGCGGCATCGTGCTGACCGGCGGAGGCGCGCTGGTCAAGAACCTCGACAAGCGCATCCGCGAGGAAACGGGATTGCCGGTCTCGATCGCCGACGATCCGCTGTGCAGCGTGGTGCTGGGCACGGGCAAGATGCTCTCGGACTTCAAGCTGCTGCGGAAGATCTCGATCGAGTAAAGAGAAACAGTTGTCAGTGGCCGGTGGCCAGTTGCCAGTAAAGACCCCGGGAAATAGGTTCGTTGAATCGCGGCTGACCACGCGCAACTGATCGCCGGCAACCGACAACCATCACAAACTGGCAACTGGCCACTGACCACTGGCAACTGGCTCTATGGAATCCGTCTTCGTCCGCTACCGCAACCTGATCGTTCTGGTGGGAGTGCTATTCGCCCAGATCCTCGGCTTGGCGGTGCAGGTCAAGCGCACGGCGGACAACGAACCAACGCGCCTGATCCGGGTCTGGGTGGTGGGCGCGGTCACTCCGTTTGAAAAGGTCCTGCTGTGGGCGCAAACCTCGACCGTGAATGTGTGGCGTGACTACTTCTACCTGCGCGGATTGCGGGCCGAAAACCGCGATCTGAAGCAGCAGATTGAGCGCCTGAGCCTGGAGCGGGTGCGGATGACGCAGGACGCCGACCAGGCACGGCGTCTGCAGGCGTTGCTGGCCTTCAAGGAACAGTTTATTTCCCAGACCATGGCCGCGCAGGTTATTGGGACGAGCGGCAGCGATTCGTCACGCGCGCCCTATATCGACAAAGGTGACAAGGACGGCATCAAGCCCGACATGGCGGTCATTACCGCAGACGGTATTGTGGGCAAAGTGTGGCACGTGTACTCCAGCAGTTCGCAGGTGCTCCTGATCAACGACCAAAGCAGCGGCGTAGGGGCGATTCTGGAGAAATCGCGAACCCACGGCATTGTCAGTGGCACAGCCGCCGGCGAGGTGGTTCTGGAAAGAGTGATGGGCGACGAAACCGTGCCAGTTGGAGAACAGGTCCTCACCACCGGTGGAGATCACATTTACCCCAAGGGGCTGCTGGTGGGCAGAGTGACGAAGGTTGCTCCGGGAAGCGATCTCTTTCTCCAAATCCACCTACGTCCCGCTGCCGATCTCAGCAAACTGGAAGAAGTGCTGGTGGTGACGAAGATCGCTGAAAGCCAGATCGAACCCGACCAGACCGGCGCCGCTCGCGCGGTTGATATTCTGGCCGAACGCCTGCCGGGCGTTCCTGCGAAGCCGGATAACGCCGCGCAATCCGGCGCGCCGGGAACGGTCGTAGCCACGACCACAGGCCCGGATGCAAATCCCAAAGCCGTTTCCCGAGGAGCTTCGGCCGGCAGCGCAACGGCCGCGCCGAAAGTGCAACCCGACGTCGAGGACAGTCCGCACTAACGTGGCCATTACCTACACATCGGGGGAGCAGGTTGAGGTCTACCGTTTCAGCATACCGGCGACGGTGCTGATTCCGCTGACCGCCGTTTTTCTGCAGGCGTGGCTGCCGAAGCGGTTGCCTTTTTTCTCGATCTTCGATCTTCCGCTGCTGGTCACGATCGGTTTCGCGACGGCGCGGCGCAACCCGCTGGCGGGACTGTTCACGGGCAGTTTGACCGGCATCCTGCAAGACGCATTGACCATCCATCCCATCGGACTCTACGGCATTGCCAAGACGGTGGTGGGATATGGCGCCTCTTCGCTGGGAATCAGACTGGATGTGGAACATGTCGGCGCCCGTTTCCTGCTCACCATGTTTTTTTACGCGGTGCACGAGGTTGTTTACTTCACGATTGCCCGCGGCCTGGCCGGTTTGCGCATGGCGTGGACGTGGCCTCACGAATTCTGGTCGTGTTTGGCGAATGCCCTGTTGGGCGTTGTGGTCTTCATGCTGCTGGACCGGGTCAAGCAGCGAACGTAGCTGAAGGCTGCTATTCGCTATCAGCTGTCAGCTTTCGGTTATCGGTAAAATCCGGTGTTTCTGAGAGTGATGTGCCGATAGCTGGCGGTTGGAATCGAGGAGCCACGTTCGATAACACTACATTCGGTGTGCGACGGCAGGGGACCTCGTCATCTAGTGTTTGACCTTCCGGTTCGCCCCGCGTTGTGGCGGCAGCAAACGACGGTTTTGGGCGGCATTTTCACCCGCTGAGGTGGATTCCGATCGCAGGTCGATTCCGATAGAGACGCGGCGGGCGGCCTGTCTACGGCAACTTTCTAGAGTATTGCGGCCCGAGCGTTGTCTCCGGCAACCAAAGCCTCTCCATCCGCTTCTCATCAGGGCGGCGGAAAAATCGTGGCGGCCGGGGACGACTGAGCGCAGCCGATTTCCCCTCTTGGCCCGGTTCCCGATACAATATCGTTTCCGCGTAAGGCCAACTTTTTTGATGGAGTTTGAATGAAGCGGTTACTCTGGCTGGGCCTGGTGGTATCGGTTGCTCTGTTTCTGGGCGGTTGTGGCGACACGTTCCGCCCGATTATCACCCCGAATCCTCCGACGTTTCCCAACCCGGCGGCGGCCCACAGCGTGGTGGCGATCAGCGATAACGGGACCACGCTGCCCGGCAGCGCCATGGTGATTGATGTCTCGGGTGATTCGGATGTGAGCGTCGCAAACGTGGGACTGACTCCGGTCCACGCCGCTCAGCAAAGCGCCAGCGAGGTGCTGGTGGTGAACCATTCTGTACCCGACGCGGCCGCCGATTCGATTACCCGGCTGAACTTCAGCAACACGACGATCAACAGCACGAACACCATCAGCCTGCCGGCGAATTCGGCGCCGAGTTTTGTGGCTATTGCCCCGTCGGATACGCTGGCGTACGTGACGCTGCCGAACTATGTTCCGGATCCAGTCAACAATCCCGGCGTCGTTGTCCCTTCGGTAGGCGTGGTCAGCACGGTTAGCAACAGCCTGGTGAACACCGTCCAGGTCGGAAACAATCCGGTCGCTCTCGGCGTGACACCGGACAAGAGCAAGCTCTATGTGGCGAATCAGGTTGACGGCACAATCAGCGCTTTCAATACCAACCCCACTGACCGGCTGCCGACGCCGAGGCCCATCAGCGGCGCGTTGAAGGCAGCGCCGATCTGGTTGGTGGCCCGCACCGACAGTCAACGTGTCTATGCGCTGGAGCAGGGAAGCGGCGTTCTCGCTTCCATCGATACCACTTCGACCGCGGGCCCTGACATTCTGACCGAATCGACGATCAATGTTCCGAACGCAACTATCATGACGTACGACCCGAATCTGAACCGGCTTTATATTCCCGGTGGACAGCAGTTGGCGATCGTAGATGTTTCGCAGACTCCGCCGCAATACCTTGCGGGTGGTGCCCCGATCCCGACCTGCGACCTGGCGCCGACGTCGGCAAATTGCATTCCTACGGCCTCACCCAGTTCGCGTGGCGTCTCGGACCCCTGCTCGCTCACCAGCGCGCAGACGTTGACAGTCGTTGCCGTTGCAGCCTTGCCAGATGGAAGCCGCGCTTATGTCGGGGCTTACTACGTGGACGCGAACAATAATGTCTGCCCGCAAGTGACTGTGATCGACGCCACGAGTAACCTAGCCGAGGCCCCCTCGATTGCAATCCCGGGATTTCCGGACGCGACCATCCAGACGCTACCCGGCGGCCTGTCAAATCCGTACTACGTTCCGGTCTGCGCCACTACGCGCTTCCGCATAATGATGGCGGCGGGCGGGGACAGTTCCCGCGCGTATCTATCCAGTTGCGACGGCGGTAATGTCAACATCATCGAGACCGCTAACGATACTTATATTGAGAATCTGCCAGCGCCAATCAGCGCGAGCCCGCCGATTCCTCCGAACACTTACAATCCGCCGCAGAATCCGGTCTTTCTATTTGCCGGTCCGTAAGGGAGAGTAGGTCGGAGCGGCCGGCCCGGAATGCGGCAGCTTTCGTCATAGCTTGGGCTGCGGTTTCGGGCGTCGCGCCCATCATCTTAACGGGAGAATCGAAGCGAAAGTTGCCGCGACGCGGGAGCACGTCATGAACGACCAGCAATGGAACACGCTTGTTTCCGTAGTGCGCGGAGAGGCGATTCGTCCTCTGCCGACGGCTTTTATCATTGATAGTCCCTGGCTCCCGAACTGGGCGGGCCACACGATTCTGGATTACTTCACCGACGACCGCATCTTTCTGAACGATAATCTCAAGGCCATTCGCACTTTCCCGGAAACCATTTTCCTGCCGGGCTTCTGGTCGGAATACGGGATGTGCACCGAACCCTCAGCGTTCGGCTCCGTCTCCATGTGGGGCGAGGACGAATTTCCTTTCGCCAAGAAAGTGCTGCGCTCGCCCTCGGAGGTCGAGCATCTGGAAAAGCCCAATCCGCAGAAACACGGGTTGCTGCCGTTTGTTATCAAGCGGCTCAAGCATTTACAGCCGGAGATCGAAAAGAGTGGCCACAAAATCCGCTTCGCGGTAGCGCGGGGCCCGCTCAATATCGCGTCGTTCTTGATGGGAACGCCGGAATTCCTGGAGGCCATCAAGACCGACCCGGAGCCGATGCACCGCCTGCTCGAAATTGTCACGGATTTTTTGGTGGACTGGATCGCGTATCAGCGCGAAGCATTCCCGTCGATTGACGGTATTTTTTTGCTCGACGACATCGTTGGATTCGTGGGCCGCCGCGATTTCGAGACCTTCGGGCTGCCTTACCTGCGGCGCGCATTCAGCGCAGACGTGACCGTGAAGTTTTTTCACAACGACGCGCCGTGCAAGGCGAGCGCGCCTTTGCTCGAAGCGGCGGGAATCAATTTGCTCAATTTTGGAATCCAGCACAAACTGGCGGACATGAAGAGCTGGACGAACAATCGGATTACGCTGATGGGAAACATCCCTCCGCGCGAGGTGCTGGCCGAAGGAACGCCGGCGGACGTGTCGCGCTCGGTCGTGGAAATGCTGAACGCTCTCGATGACCGGTCGCGCTTGATCGTTTCGTGCGGGGGAGGAATGCCGCCCCATGCGCCCACGGAGAATATCAAAGCGCTGATCTCGTCGGTGGAAGAGGCGACGCGCTAGGCCGCAGCCGGCCCCAACGAGAGGTTCACAAACCGATCGAACAGGAGAGACGAGACGCGTGTGCGTTTAGATCGACAGGTGCAGAAGGCGAACCGCGTTATTCCTGAGGCGACTGCGCTTTCTGATCGGCTGGGCTGAAGAAGTCGCTTGAATCTCACCCTCTCACCACATCCTGTCAATACATTCCGGCTACTTGCTCTTGTAAGTGAATGTCACCTTGGTTTCTTCATCCAGAACCAGTGGCCTGACGAATTGGAATGAAGTGCCGGTGCGCGGCACCTCGATCGCCACTGGCAGCACACCCGCTACCCGCCGCTGCAGATTCATCACATTGGCTGAGGCCACGTTCTGTTCCTGTTTTTTTGCCTTCGCTTCGAGTTGTTGAAGTTGCAGGTAATTGCGGCCGTTGAGGGTGAGGTTCGAAGTCTCGACATTGGTCGCCTCGGCGCTAACCTCGACGGTTTCCGATACTGACCCGACGCGCAGAGTGATTGGGTATTCTGCGGCCCGGCTGGCATCGTAGTTGATATTTTCAACTGTGGGCTTGAAACCAGATGCTTCAACCGTGATCTTTCCCCTGCCGGCGGGAAAATTCGACACAGCCCAGCGGCCCGATAGGTCGGTGAGGGTACTTGTCGCGAAACCGGTATCTGAATTCGTAACCGTAACGTGCGCGCTGGATATTACCGCACCCGTTGAATCCACGACGGTTCCACCCAGTTCCCCGGGAAACACCGGCGCGCTGCGGCTGATAGGCCCGCCTATCGATCGTCCTGCGACGCCGCTCACCCTAAATTCGACTGCGTTGGCTCCTCCGATATCGGCAACGGATGCAACTTCCTGAAAAGCAGGCGGCACCAGATTCGCGGCCATTACATCGCCACCGAAGTCTTTTACCTTGTATTGCTCGGGGAGAAACACTTCCCACTGCAACAGATTGATAGGCACGTCCATGCGCGGGAGGGAAAGCTCGGAGCCGCCTTTCTTGGCAAAGGGAGCCCCCGAATGCATGAACACAAAAGAAATTTCGTAAGCGCTGGTGGGACGGTAGCCGGGCCGCAACAATGGGACGCGATCTCCATCGGGTCCCTTTACTGGTTTGACCTTCTCTCCCGCGACGTCTGCAGACAAAATGCTCGCGCCGGCGGGCAATGCCACTTTCAAGAATGGCTGCGCCTGGTTCTTGACGGTGAGTTTTACTTCGGTGAGCGACCTGCCTTCTGAAGTCACAAGGGTTGTAACCACCGCGCTCTCGGCGACGGCTGCAAGCACACTGCTATCCGGGAAGCGAGTCCACTCCAACGCCAGAGTCGGAACTTCGTTGGGCTGGCGATGGAATCGAAATGCGGCCTGCGGTGGATAGTGCGCCAGCGAGCGCAAGTAGGGGTTGGTCTCTCTTACGTCCATACGCTTGAGACCTCCGCCTTCGGTTGCGGTAAGCTCCATCGTCCCCGCACCTTCGATGAGGACCTCGCCGGTTTCGCGCTGGGCATTCTTGAAAGCGGGAAACGGAGCGCTGGCTTTCGAGTCGCTGGCTTTCGAGTCGTTAAGCGACCGCTCCATCGAAATCAAGAACTGATGGCTGCGCTGGCTGGCTGTGCGGACCTTCAAGATTAAGGTGCCGGATTGAGTTTCGCTCGATTCCAGCGACGCCCCGGTGACGCCCGTCACTTCATATCCGTCGGGGAGTTCAACTTCGAATTGGGCAGGGTCACCTTGCACGACGGTGACGTCGGCAAGGGTCGCAACCCGAAGCTCGGCTTCGCTTACCGACAGCAGCGTCTTCACTTCCGACAGAAAGCGCACTTCGCGCGGAACCGCGGGCGCCGCCGTTTCGCGTCTTGCCCACCAGATGCCGGCGGGTTGTCCGGGCGCGAGGGTCGCTTCGATGGTTGTGTGTCCGTGTTCCGACCGCCGATCGGTGATCAGACCGGGACTGATGTTGGCGTAGGTGTTCTCGCCGGGAAGCACGAGCGAGAGTTGCACGCTGCCAGCTTGCGGAACCGGCAAACTGAAGGACGCCCGCCCCGCTTCGATGTTCAGCGGCAACCCGGCGTCCAGGGTGATGGAAAATTCGGACGGCCCGGTCAGCACGGCGGTCTGAACTCCATTTTCCTGCTGCAGCGCCAGGGCTTTGTTCTCCTGCCGCGCGTCGAGGATCGTCATGCCCGTGGTCAGTGGAACCTTGGCCATGCCTTTCTTGAGTACTTCGCCTTCCAACTGAATACTCCCCAGCACGGATTCATTTTCCACGCGCAGCTTGAGATCCGCGCTTTTGATCGAATAGTTGAGGGGCGGGGTGTCCGGTTTCTTTGGCGCTTTGCTGGCTAACTCGACCAGCCGGTTGTATTCATCGAGCGGCAGCGTGACGTTGCCCGAGTCGGGAAGGGGCAGGCTATTCTTCTGCTGCGCTACGGCGGCCGTCGAGAGCATCAACACGAGAACAACAAAAATTTTCTTCATCGCGCACCCTGCTTTTTCTCACGCTGGTAGGTAAGTTCGGCGGCCGGCGCCTGATTTTCGCCCGTGAGTTCGGAAATCAGGTATATCGATGGGCCAAAGGCGGGAAATGAAATTCCAATGGGAAGGATGCCAGCAACTTTTCCTTCTTTCGATTTGGCGCGGAATTTATCGACGAGGGCCTGGGTGGCTTCATCTTCCCTAAACTGTTTGAGATCTGACTCAGCTGCCTTCTGGGGCATTGCAAGTGGAGGGATCGGAGGCGGTGGCGGAGGCAGGTTAAATGCTTCCGACGTGGGATTCGCGTAGGTCTCGGTGCGGAACGCGCCCGGCTCCGCCGAGATGTGGAAAAGAGGGGGGTAGTAGAGCAGCAGCCCGGTACGCGAAATCGGCAGATCAAGCGCTGGCAAGGCAAGCCGCACTCTGCCCTTATCCTCCCATGCAGCCCCGCGGCTTAGGTATAGAACCTCCACGACGAACGCCGGGGTGTCTTCACCCCCGCGGGCTTTCTCCAGCGGCAACAATAAGCTGCCATCGGGCGACTGGCCGGGGCGCACGGGTTTGCCTCCCAGTGCGGCGCTCCAGACCACCGCTCCCGGCGGAAGAGTGATCTTCACGAAGTTCCGCTGATTATTACGGACGGCGTAGCGCGCCTGAATCAAACTTTTTCCTTCCTTGCTCATCAAAACCTGATAGCGAGCCTCCTCGACGTTTGCCATCAACACGGCTTGCTGTGTGTAGCGCGCCACATTCACGGTGAGGGATCGATTCGCCGCCGCTTCTCCGGCGCGAAAGCGAAATGCCGCCAGCGACGGCGATTGGCGGCTGGCGACCGTCTCGCCCAAATCGCTGGCATCGGCCTCTTCCATCCCGTGCGACTTGAAATCTCTGATCTCGCCCGCGCCCAGAACTTCGACCGCGATTCCGCCTGTGTCTTTCTCGGTGTTAAGAAGGTGCAGCAGAGGCATCTCGATTTCGCCGTCGCGGGGAAGTCGCGATTCGCCATTAATCACAAACCGTGAACTCTGCTCGATCGGCTCCAGGAATTTCACCGACAGTTCGCCGCTCTTCATTTCCCAATCGGCCACCGTCGCGCCCAGCACCTGATTCACCGTAACCTTTTCGGGAAGCTGAATCCGAACGTCGGCTGCCGCGCCCTGGACGACCTCGAGGTTCACCTCCGCGTAGATGGATGTCGAATCTTCTCCCAGACTGACTAACTCGATCAGGGATCCGCGCAGCCGCAGAGGCTGGGTCGCGCGGTGGTCTTCTGTCTTTCTTCGCCAGCTAAAAGTGAGAGGCGCGTTGCCTTGTCCGTAGGCAACCCACTTGCTTTCTTCCGCCGTATCGGACTGCTCCGACAAAAGTCCACCGGAGACTTGGACATCCACACCGTGACGCAAAAGTTGGACCGAGGCGCGGGTGACTCCTGAATCTGCGGGAGGCAGTGCGATGCTTTCCGTACCCGCACTCGATGAAACGGGGAGAGCGATATCGAGCCAGAGAACAGAGCGTCCGGAATGAGACAGAACGGCGGTGAGCTGACCGCCCCCTTTGCCGCTAGTGGGCACAAGGGATACGAGCTTGTTGTCGAGCCGTGCCTCGCGAACCAGCAATCCCGAAGGAATGGGAACCCGCACCCAGCCGTCCTTCAACACATCGACAGTAAGGCTCACGCGGCCCTTTGCCACATCGCCCCGGATCTGCAAATCGTAGTCGACGCGGGTCACGGTAGCCTGCACGGGCGAAGCTTCCGGTTCCTGATCGACCGGATAAGCCTTGGCGTGAAGCGCCTGATACTCCGAGACTGGAATCACCACCCACCCCGACGAGCGCGTTTCCTGAGACAAGGATACGGTAGCGCTGAAAGCAAAAATGAAAAACAAGATGCAAAGAAACAACAGCTCGAAGCCGGGCCGGTTACCCTCCGGGATAAGTGGCTTGTTCGACATTTTCATAGGCTGCCTCTCGGCCAACTTGGAAGTGACACATTGCATATTCTCGACAGCGGAGTTTTCTTTCGACATAGTACTCCAAACCCATTCCAAGGAACGCTTGCCCGGCGGGATCTTGCAGGAATACGCAATCTAACTTCGGCTGTATATAATGGCAAGTCCCCTTCAAAAACTTATCAGCAGGAGTTGCTATCCACATGTCACGTCCCCTCACCCATGCCCTCTGTAGCTTTTTCGGCGTCTTCGCCGCCTTCGCGCTACTCTCGTTTTCAGCGCTGGCTCAGCAGCAAGCCGCCGCGCAGGTTTTTCCGTATATGAACCCGGGGCTGCCCTTGGAGCAGCGCGTCGACGATCTCATCGGCCGCATGACGCTAGAAGAGAAGGTTTCGCAGATGCGAGACCATGCGGCGGCCATCCCGCGGCTGGGCGTTCCCAAGTACGACTGGTGGAACGAAGGCCTGCACGGGGTCGCATTTGCCGGCTACGCGACAAATTTTCCGCAGGTGATCGGAATGGCCGCCACTTGGGATACCGATCTTATCCATACCATGGGCGAGACCGTTTCCACCGAGGCACGCGCCAAGTACAACGAAGCCATGCGAAATAACCAACATGAGATGTTCTTCGGTCTTACCTTCTGGGCGCCCAACATCAACATTTTTCGCGATCCGCGCTGGGGGCGTGGCCAGGAAACTTACGGAGAAGATCCGTTTCTCACGGGCCGGATGGGCGTGGCGTTTGTCACTGGCATGCAGGGGAACGATCCCAAGTATTTCAGGGTAGTCTCGACTCCCAAGCACTATGCGGTGCACAGCGGTCCCGAGCCTCTGCGTCATGGCTTTAATGTGGATGCATCGCCGCACGACCTTGAGGACACCTACCTGCCTGCCTTCCGCGCTGCGGTGACGGAAGCGCACGCCCAGTCGGTGATGTGCGCCTACAACGCGATTGATGGCGCGCCTGCCTGCGCCAATACCAAGCTTCTGCGCGATCACCTGCGCAATGCCTGGAAGTTTGACGGCTATGTTGTCAGCGATTGCGCTGCCATTGCGGATGTGAACACCGGCCATCACTACGCTCCAGATATGGCCCACGCGGCAGCGGCAGCGCTGAAAGCCGGCACCGATATCGAGTGCGGTTTCAGAGAAGGTCAGGCTTATCCTGCGCTGCTGGATGCGGTTCACCAGAACCTGGTTACCGAGGCCGACATCGACAAGGCTTTGCAGCGCTTGTTCCGCGCGCGATTCCAACTCGGCATGTTCGATCCGCCGTCCAGTTACGCCTACGGCCGTATTCCTATGAGCGAGGTCAACTCGCCCGAGCATCGGCAGCTTTCACTGCGAGCGGCGCGGGAATCGATCGTGCTGCTGAAGAACCAAGACCACACGCTTCCTCTGGGACCTGGGATCACTCGCATCGCGGTCGTCGGTCCGACCGCGGAGCTGGTTCAGTCTCTGCAAGGGAACTACAACGGGCCGCCGCCCGCGCCCGTCTACCCGCTCGATGGAATCGAAAAGCGTTTTTCCTCGGCGCACGTCGCCTATGCGCAAGGCTCAACCCTGGTTGAAAATTTCGCCATGCCCGTTGAGCACACTGCGCTCCATCCCGCCAGCGGCTCCGGCAACGGCCTCACGGGCGAGTACTTCAGCTCCGCAGACCTGAGCGGACAGCCTGTGCTCACGCGCACGGACCGGAATGTCAATTTCAACTGGGACAAGGTTGTTCCTCTGGATGGCCTCCAGCGTAATGACTACTCCGTGCGCTGGAGCGGCACCTTCGTTCCGCCAGCCGCTGGGGATTACAAGCTTGGGGTCCGGGTAAATTACTGCTACGCCTGCGAAAACGCTGAGGGATTCCGGCTCTACCTGGATGGGAAAGTACTCGTCAAAAGCGATCGTAACAAGACCGGCGAGCGTGGCGCGGTTATTGAAGCAGCCATGCATTTTAGGGATACAACGCCGCATCCTATCCGTCTGGAATACTTCCACCATACCGGGAGCGCCGGCATTGATCTCACCTGGCAGGCGCCCGCGGCTGTTCTGTGCGACGAGGCGGTTGCGGCGGCGAAGCAGTCCGATGTGACCATCGCAATGGTTGGACTTTCTCCTTCGCTGGAAGGTGAGGAGATGCCCGTGAAGCTGGCCGGCTTCAGCGGCGGCGATCGCACCTCCATCGATTTGCCGGCTGCGCAAGAGGATCTGCTGAAAGCGCTCGCCGCCACCGGCAAGCCGCTGATTGTCGTTCTGCAAAACGGCAGCGCTTTGGCCGTCAACTGGGCACAGCAGCAAGCCAACGCAATTCTCGAAGCCTGGTATCCGGGGGAAGAAGGTGGCACGGCGATCGCCGAGACGCTGGCCGGGGACAACAACCCTGCGGGACGCCTTCCGTTAACGTTTTATTCGTCGCTCGGTCAGGTCCCGGCATTTGAAGAGTACTCCATGAGGGGCCGCACCTATCGCTATCTTGCTGACAAGCCGCTGTACGGGTTTGGCTTCGGGCTCAGCTACACGACCTTTGCCTACAGCAATCTGAAGATTGTGCCGTCCGAAGTCAAGGCTGGGGACCCGGTCACGGTAGAAGGCGACGTGAAAAATACAGGCGCGGTGGCGGGCGACGAGGTCGTCGAACTTTATCTCACACAGCCCAAGGCGTATGAGACGCCTCTTCGCGTACTCGCGGGCTTCAAGCGCGTGCACGTGGCCGTGGGCGAGTCGGCTGCCATCAGTCTTACCATCGATCCGCGCTCTTTGGGTCAAGTGGATGCCAGCGGCAATCGTGTGATTTTGCCTGGCGAATACACCGTTTCGTTGGGTGGTGCGCAGCCTCGGGAATCCGCATCTGTTGCAATCGGCAAATTCAATATCACGGGTAGAGCGGAACTCCCCAAATAGGCGGGGGCGATTCTGCAAGTGATCGTCCGCTGCGGAGATAGGGTGAAAGTACGGACGCGAAACAACGCGTGTTTTGCGTCCGCATGGCCAACCATGCGTCCGGAATTCCAGATCACTGCCCGTACCATTTACGTTGCTCCCAAGCGCAACATGTGGTGGATCGCAACCCGTACTCCAACCCGTACCGGGCCTGCGGATGGTAGAATGACAATTGCTTGATTCCTCAGTGGTCCCCGTCGTCTAGCCTGGCCTAGGACATCGCCCTTTCACGGCGGTAACATGGGTTCAAATCCCATCGGGGACGCCAAATCATTGCAAGGACTTAGAAGCAAGCGCCGGAACCCCGATAAAATGCGGGGACTCTACGGGGACTAACGCAGCCCTACCGGGGCCATTTTCCGGCATCACTCCACCAAAGACAGAGTCCAGCTTTCCAACCGCTCCGGCCATGTATGACGGGGACAGGTGAGCGTATCTCTGCGTCATACGCGGGGTGCGGTGCCCGAGCAATTGCCCGACAGCGTAGAGATCAACGCCCTGCATGACCATCCAGCTAGCAGCGGTGTGCCGTAGCGAATGGAATGAAGCATCGGCGATGCCGAGTTTAGCGAAGATTCGCCGGGTATAGACCGTGAGGTGTTGCGGGTCAACCCCTGTAAGCACCAGATCATCCGGAGCGCATTGGGGGAGGCTAGAAAGCACCTGTATGGCCAGCCCATTCAAAACCAGCACGCGGAGGCTCCCGTTTTTCGTTTCGCGGAGATAGAGGCGACTATTCGGCAGGTCAACATCCGTCCAGCGCAGCGACAGCAACTCACCCCGGCGCATTCCAGTGAAGGCAGCAAGGGCCATCGGCGCTCTCATCCACTCCGGCGCAATTTCTAGAGCGGCCTTCAACTCTGACGGCGATAGATACCGCGTCCGGCCTTCCGGCAGTCGGGGCAGCTTGGCACCTTGCGCCACGTTCTGATTGAGCAGTTCCCACTCGACAGCGAGTTTGAGCGCGTGTTTAAGGACGGTCACTTCTTTCTGGATTGTTCCCGGCGCTACCGTCTCAGAGCGGGTCGAGATGTAATCTGCGACGGTCTTCCGAGTTATCTCCTTCGCCTGCTCCGGCAGATTCGCCTTGAGCGTTTCGATAATGCCGCCCAGTCTCTCAAACGTTGTCGGACGCAGCCGCGTCTTTTGGTGGCGCTTGTAACGTGTCAGCAAGTCCTCCGTGGCGATTTCGGAGGCTGCCCTGACTCCCAGGTGCTCGGCTTTCTCTTCACGCGTCCTGATTCTCGACAGCGCGTCTAAGGCCTGCGTCCGCGTGTGGGCTGCCACTTTCTCTTTGTGGCGCTTGCCCGAGGCGTCAATGTAAGACACAAACCAGCCCGACCGATCTTTGCGCTGAAATACACCGTCCCGCTCTTTAGCTCTTGGCATGATTCCTCCGCTGAACTTCCGCTTCAATCTCTTGCTGGTGCTGTGTCACCCATCGCCCGGTGATGGCTTGCCCCTCTGGGAGTTTTTGATTCATCTTTTCCGCTACCCAGTTTGCGCGGCGACCATAATGCCGCATCGGTTTCCACTGTCCCCAAACATCGGCTGCTAGCTTAACCCTTTGGTGTTTGCGCCTGTCGCGGGTGCATTGAGTGCGCTGGATGGACGCCCTCCCTTTGCACTTCCCACAGTTCGGCCCCCGTTTGTAATCCACCCCTCGCTGTGGTCTGCGCTTCCTGACAAAATAGCGGTCACAGTGCACGCAACGGTCTAGAAGTTGAGCATGGCGGGAATTTAGAAATAGAAGGAACCAAAGGATGCTCTCATCCCACTGATTCATGTAAGGACTGCCGCTCTCGATGAACGGAGGCAGCATGTCAGGCGTGGAAGGGCGACTCTGGGCCGGGGAGGTGTAGTTCAAGTAGAGTTGCCCGTCATGCCGGAACCATACATTCGGTTTATTTCGATGGTTCCAGTCCCAATATACACGCCACAACCATGTCTGAGCCGCTGGGTCGTTCTGGTCTATCTCCTGTGACATTATCTTTCCGGATTTCAGGAACTTTTCGGATGCCAAGTGTGCGTGCCATGCAAACCGATCACTATTTGGCAGGCCTACCCCAGACGCATAAACAGTCGTTTCTTCCGGCATAACGCGCTTCCCGCACCGCATCCACTCGCTCACCAGTTCCAGCAGAAAACCGCGAAACACCTCTGATGATTCTTCTCCGCGCAGACTTGTCCAGCCCACGCCGAGCAAGGGCAGCCAATAATGCTGCGACAAAGGAAGCGGCCCATTCAAGAGCCTCGCCGTGTTCTCCACAACTTCCAAATTGTCGTTGAATGTGAGAATTTTCATCGCCTATGCGCTTCTTACACAACGTGATGCTACTAACTATAATACAGTGCATCATTTTAGTCAACGTGCAAGACCGTAGCGGCGTTATTGTTAGTTTGCCCCTACAGGTTAGGGCACGGAGAAACTGGTGATGCAGAACAAGGTGCAGCGGAACATCGAACCGGAATTGCTGGGCATGTCGGATGCGGAAGCCATGACGGGCCGCAGCCTTTGGAGCTGGCGGCGCGATTGCTATTCGGGCGCGGTTTCCAGCGTGAAGATCGGGCGGCGATTGTTTGTCCCGATCGCAGAGGTTCGGCGCGTCATTGCCGAATGCACGCGCCCACGGGTTGCAGAGCAGTAGTGAGCGGCAAATGGAAAACACCAGCCGGGGGCGCGCGGCCAGCCGTTGCGCCTCTGGTTTGGCAAAGCGAGCCGTATGCCTGTGTGGAGAATGGAGCAATGCTCGTGCGAGTGGTGGAGGTTCAAGGCCCGGAATGGGTGAGGGCCTTTCAGCGGTGGTCGCTGCGAATCGGATGCGCGGGACTGCACGATGCGGTGAGTCTCAGCCTATTCCTCAACCTGGCTGGAGACAGAGACGCGCCAAGTGTTCCGGGCCGTCAATCGAAGTTCTACAAGCATTGGACGATGGCAAACGGAGCGCAGCCCCGGAAGGGCCAGGTGATGGACTTGAGCATCTTCATGGACAAATACTTCATGGCCGAAGTGGAGCAAGCGACGAAAGATGCGAAGGGTGAAGAGAAGGGCGAAGGGGAAATCTATTCGCGCATTGTTCGTTTCATCCGGCGGGAGGATATGTGAATCCCCCACGCCCCCTAAGCAAGAATCAGAAATCAGTAATCACGGAATCAAGCAATCAGGAATCAACCAATCAAGGTTGCCATCGGGTTCCGCCTCAACCGGGCGGCGGTCGTAACGGAAAAGCACTGCAAGACCGAAAGGGCGGGAGTTTCGGCTCCCGCTCAGGCCACGGCGGGTTATATCGTCGGCTCGGGCGGGGCAGCAAACTAGAGGCCGGCAGTTATACTGACCGTGATGTGGCTGTGCTTTGACGGGAAGAAGTAAAAGCCCCGATGCCAGTCGGGGCTCTCTTGAAGGTTTGCGACTTCCACGCGAATCATCGCATGGAGTGTGTCCGCAATGCAAGATCAGTCAATGCACCTAAGTTTTCGGGGAAACATGATTGCAAAAGGGCCGACAATCAAAACCATGGTTCAAAGCCCGGTGGCGGTAGTTGATCCGTTAACGTTGCTTCCATTTCGTGCCGCATGTACCTGTGAATATTGCCGCACTTCATGCAGCCCTAATCTACCCATCCGGGCATTTCATCAGGAAGGGCATAGATAGGGCGTCCATCGTGTTTGCCGATGAGCTTGACCAAGTGGAACTCTCGACAGTCGGGAGTCTTGCAGCGGAATCCCCAGTACGCGTAGGTCGTCATGATGGCAAGAAATTATACGCCCGGATCAAAGGGGACAGGGCGGGACGGAGAAATCAAGATGGCTTCAGGTGGGAAAAGGCCGGGAGCAGGGCGTAAACCTGGCAGCGTAAACAAGATAACCGCGCTGAAAAACGCTGAGCCGGAAATCAAAGAAATCAAAGGCGAAGCAGCCCGCCGCGCGGTGACGGCGGCGGCTGTCTTGGGGTGCATTGACGAGATGGCGATGTGGCTAAAGCTGCTGAAGGACAAAGACCCTGGCGTGCGAATGAAGGCTCTTTGCTACCTGACTGACCAGCGGGACGGCAAGGCGGAGCAGAAGATCGAGGCGGCGGGCTCCGGTGACGGCCCGATCAAATTCGTCATCGAGCGCATCGGCGCGATGCGGGAATGACCACAGAAGTGGCAGAACAGCTACTCTTAATTGGAGGGGTGTTCGGCTATCCATTTCTGCGCCCGCCCCTGAGCCCTGGACAACTCCTCTGGGGTGAGACTGCTTGCGGCAAGGTTGAGCAATATTGAAAAGTCTTCCTCAGTCAGCAGGCCCTTCACTTTCCCGACAGATGATGCAACCTTGTACCAAAAATACGCCTCGCTCCAGTCCTGGGGCACGCCCCTCCCTGCGTGGTACGCGTCCGCGAGCCAGACTTGGGCCAAGGCATTGCCCTGTTCCGCCGCACGACGAAACCACATTGCGGCTTCAATGTCGTCCTTCGGCACGCCTTGATGCCCCTCGCTCAGTAAAACGCCGAGAAAAAGTTGGCCAAATGGAAATCCTTGCTCGGCTGACTTTCGGAACCAGGCGGCGGCTTGACCGTAATCCTGCAGAACACCCCTGCCCGATTGGTAAAGCGCCCCAAGAGTCGCCTGGGCCTCCGCATGTCCCTGGTCTGCCGCTTGGCGCATCAATTTCGCTGCTTCAGCGTAGTCTTGTGGCACGCCTCGGCCCTCGTAGTAGAGGAGCCCCATGCTAAATTCCTTGTCGCCGAGTTGAGGGAAGTGTAGATCTCCACTAACTGCCCGCGCTCGCCGAAGTGCGATTGCCAAAGTGGGAGCAGGGACAGCGAAGTTGATGTTCTGAGAATCAACCATGAAGCTGGAATTAATGCCCAACAATTCTCCATGCGCGGAGACTAGCGCCCCTCCGCTGCTACCGGGCGAAATCGGTGCCGAATGCTGAATCCAAGATGACCCGTCAAACTCTCGATTGCCGGAAATTATGCCTTCCGAAATAGACTGCTCAAACCCTCTTGGATTGCCGATGGCATAGACTCGCTCGCCAATTCGTGCCTCACTCGCGGAGACTCCAAAATAGTCGAATCCTCGGCCTGCGATCTTCAGCACGGCCACATCATTCCGCTCATCGTAGTATTTGAGTACGGGGACGTAGGGCTGCCGAGACTTTTTGTGTATTTGGGTTGCTGTCATGTTTTGGCACCCTTCGACCACATGGGCATTTGTAAGGACGAAACCATCCGGAGAAACCAGAACGCCGCTGGCCAGCAAACTCTTATCCGCCGACTCATCACAGACTAAGAAAAGTACCCTGCTGGCAAAGCGTTCGAAAATCGTCTCCGCCGACATCTCCTTCACGCCGCTGCCAGCATGAGCGGAAGATGCCTGCTGCGATACGGGCCTGGAGTTCGGCTGCTGAGCCGAACACAGAACTGCCAGCGTGAGCATGCACAGCCAGAGACTCTGGATTTTCATAACCGCAATTATAGGCAGGTTCTGGATGCCAAATCAGAGAATTCGCTTCTCGGTGTGCGCGCACGCGCCTAACCCCGCACTGCGAGGAACCCTTGGGGTTGCTTTTGTTCGGTACCTATTGCTCGGGGGACTGGGGGCAGACAGCCCCCAGCGGGGCGCGGGGGCTGGCCCCGCGTTGGAGCGCGAAGCGCGTCGGGCTTCGGCTTGCTTTTGCCGTTGCCTTGGCTTGCGCACGCGAAGCGCAAGGAGGGGGGAGCGCAAGCCGATGCGCTGGGCTGGTGCCCCCCGCGCACTTAGCCCGACGCGTGTTTTTGCGGCGGGCGTTGTGGGGGGAACCTGCCCGTTTAGCGCGAGGATGGTTTTGCGCCGGGGTTAAGCCGCTGGAAGGCGAGCGCATTTTTTGCGTTGCCGTTCGGCTGGCGCTGCTGGGTGGGGCCGCGTGGCCCTGCCGGGTTTATCGGCTGGGCCATGCCGCCAACCGAGCGCCTGCCCCGGCTGCCACGCAAAAAATTGCCATCGCCTGGAGGCGGCGTGGGCGCAAAACACAAACAAAAAAACGCGAGCGAAGCGAGCATCCACACCTTCTTGCGCAGCGAAGAGGGGGCAAAGCCCCCGATGAGCTACGCCCCCTACGTGGAGCTTTGGGTGAGAGCACCGTCAGCTTGACATTAGATCAGCACCCTGACTCGATGAGAATCCCCGCCCAAAAGCGGGGACTCTGTGGGGACTAACGGGGACGTAAACTGTGCCGAAGTGTTGCGAAGTACGCTCCCGGCAAAATGCCGCAAACCAGCTTGGGCACAAGGGTTTATGTTCGATTGAGCGAATCACTGCAAACTATGCAAAAGGGCCTAGAACCCACTTTCACGGCGGTAACATGGGTTCAAATCCCATCGGGGACGCCAATCAAATCAGGAACTTGCAGAAGTTCCTGATTCCTCCCCAGTACGGGTTTGAGTACGGGTCACCAGATGCAGCACTCCACGGTGTGCCTCTCGCCTCTCATCGGAGACTGCTGCATCGTAAATATTCATCGTAATTCCATACGACACATGCCTGAGCAGATCCTGAACAACTTTGGGGTTGTTCCCCTTCTGCCTCAGCAAAGTAGTGTAGCTGTGGCGAAGAGTGTGCCAGCCTCTCAGCGGAATGCTCAGGTTCTCTTTACTCTCTGCTCCGTTGTCGTGCCAGCGATAAGCCAGAAGGTCTCCGGTAACGCTCTTGATTCGACTCAAAAAACCACTTCCGTAACTTCCCACCTTCTTCATTTGCTCCTCCTATTCGGAAGAGGTGGGCGGCAAGGCGACCTAGTCGCTCAAATAACGACAAATGATACGAGTGCTGGGTCAGCAGTAAAAGGTGCTTATGGCGAAGATGAACTGGAAACGAGTGCGGACTGAATCTCTTATTCAGAGACACGGTTCCACTGACGGTAAAAACCGAAAGGTTTATCAGACCCGCCGTCGTGTCTACGGACGCTTGCCGTGGGCTTCACAATTAGATGCAACTGAAATCACACTGAAAACAGGTCGTTTCGTGCCAGCACATTCCGATTTATATAAGGTAGAACTGGACACGATTACCGTGTTTGACATTCACGGTAACCCAGAGCGAGTCAGCCTGAAAGAACAACGGCTGTAGTCAAAACTATGGGAACGGGATACAGACTGGAACCTTAGCCATAAGGCTAGCTACCCGTGTACCCGTATTCTCCTCCTTCAAGCTGTACGCCGCTGAGAGGAACCGCATGACTGTCGAAGCTTGCTATTCGCTGTTCAGGATAGTCTGCCTTTGATTCAAGCCGCTGCGCCTGTTCTCGACTCTGCCAACTGAATATCGGCCGATTCGGGTCAATGAGCATAATGGCAATGTTCCGCCAGTTGGGCATGGCGCATCTCCAAAGGAGGTCGTTACAAATCAGGTTTCATAACGGTTATGGACGCAGGACTGGAACGAATTCTTGGCGTTCTTGATGCTAGATGCATTTGCACTCATCACCCCTCCTTTCGCTTGATGCGTTTCGACGCGTCTTCCACCAACAAGAATCCCGCAAAATGCTCTAATATCAAATCTCCAATGACCCCCACCCGCGCCGTACTCTGGGACATGGACGGAACCCTCGTCGACTCCGCCGACTACCACTGGCAGGCCTGGCGCGACACCATGGCCCGCGAAGGCCATCCCATCACCCACGACCAGTTCCTCGCCACCTTCGGCCAGCGCAACGACTCCATCCTCCGCCAATGGCTCGGCGCCCAAGCCACCCCCGAACTCATCGAACGCGTCGGCGACGCCAAGGAAGCCCTCTACCGCCAGCACGTGCGTCAGCATGGCATCGAACCGCTTCCCGGCGTCTCCCAGTGGGTCCGTCGTTTGCGCCAGCAAGGATGGCGCCAGGCCATTGCCTCCGCCGCCCCACGAAAGAATGTCGAAACCATCCTCGAGGCCCTCCACACCGCCGAGTGCTTCGAAGCCCTCGTCACCGCCGAAGACGTGCACCGCGGCAAACCCGACCCGGAAGTCTTCCTGGTCGCCGCCGTGCAACTCAACGTCCCTCCGAGTCACTGCATCGTCGTCGAAGATGCGCTGCACGGCATCGAAGCTGCCCGCGCCGCGGGTATGAAAAGCATCGGCGTAACCCGTAACGGCATACCCCTGCCCGCCGACCTCGCAACGCACTCGCTAGCCGAGCTCGCCCCGAATGCGTTCGACAACCTGCTGCTGTCTTGAGTCAGAAGTGCACAGGATGCGCAGTGCCGCTGCAAAATGGTGCGGGACCTGTCGCTGAGTGTTATGGCGATATTTCGACAGTTAACGAGCGACCGGCGAATTTCACTCCGCGTCCAAGCTACAATCGAGCGTGAGATGCTTAAGCAATTTCTCGCGTGCTCCAGAAGCTATTCACAAGTTGCGCTGAAGATCTTGCTGGTTGGTGCGACCGTATTATTGATGCCGACGGCCCGAAGCGGCCAACTGGTCACCGGATCCATCGTAGTGCTCCAATCTGTGGGCGATTACCTTGTCATTGCCGCGGACAGCAAAGGCGTGAGCCAAAAAGGAGCGTCGTACGATCGCTGCAAAATCGTGGCCCTCGACAACCGGTTGGTATACGCGGCTACCGGGCACACGAGCCGTGCCGATGCGTCGCAGATCGTCGGCACGTGGGGTGCATCCGCCGTCGCCAGACAGGCGTACCTCTCGCTGGCAAAGAACCCAGAGCACGAGCTGATTCCGAAGCTCGCCGACTCATTCGGTGCAAGCCTCGCATTCGGCTCAATCAGTCGGTGGAGAGCCACCCGCAGGAAGGCTGGCCTCCCGTACTCGCAACGGCTTTGTTTGCCGGGTTCGACGAGAACGGTAAGCGGACCCTCATTCAGATTGACGTGATGAGGAGAGGCCAGAATCAGGTTGGTTACACCGCTCGACACCAACCTGATGATGTTCACGCTGCCCTCAGCGGCGAAACCGCGATTGCAGAAGAGTAGTCGGCGGGCAGGATGCTAAGATCGCAATCCTGGCGAACAGGAATGGCTTTTCAAACCGCGGGACTCGGTTTGAAGGAGCAAATGATCCAAGGGGCGGGAGAAATCGTAGTGTTGACCGAGCAGTATGATCCGACCCTCGTTGGCGGGCCTATTGACACGGTGGTGATTTCGCGAACGGCATCCCTCCGCTGATGTCGGGCACAATGACCAACTCAAGAACGTTGACCCCTGACAGTTCCACCCGATACTCCTCGACCTCGCGGATTGAGTTAGGGGGACTGAAATTCCAGTGCTGCCGCACAATTTCTCGAAACGAGCGTCCGCCATCTGGAGACCATTGCAAGACGAACTCGTGGGTGCGCTCCGTCGCGGTTTCCGTGAAGGCGAGCGCGATTCGTTTAAGTCTTTGCGGCTCGTCGAGGATTAGCCGGATGGTTTGACTGCCGGAATCGGCGGCACGCCAACCCCGCATTTCTCCTGAGACCAGTGCAGACTCGACTGGATATCCCTTCTCTTCCGATGTGACCTCGACCACGGCTGCGCCGTCGAGGTTGAGCCAGCCTTCGTCAAGAAGCGGAACATTCTGCGGAATCGGCGCGATTAGGCGCTCGCGCATAACATTAGTTTAACTCCCGCCGCGCCATTGCTCTCGCGCCAGTATCGGGCTTACGTCCGTGACTTGTGACGAGAGATAGACTGCACCCCACACTGAGCAAGAGTGAACAGATTTCATCGCCTGCCTTCGCCTATGCTGTACAGAGTGGCGCTCGGTCAATCGCATGACCCCGGAGTGATGACGCCGAGAGCAGAAAAGGCTTGACGGTTGGGTTTTGTCCGCAACCTTGAATGCCAGTCTGTGCCCATTGCTCACTAAGATGGTTGCCATACTTCACGCACAAAACGAAGGCCGTAATCGCGGCGACTATAGGAGAATACCAGTGAATAAGGATCAAGTGTCTGGCAAGGTAGAGCAGGTTGTAGGGAAGGTAAAGCAAAGAGTTGGAGAAACCCTCGGCTACGAAAAACTAGCCAATCAGGGAGTGGCGGATCAAGCCAAAGGTGCGGCAAAGGAAACATGGGGCAACGCTAAGGACGCTGCCAAAGAGGTGCGACAGTCGCACACGGACGCCGCAACCGACAAGACACACGAGACGCGGGGCAAGATCAGTCAGTCGGTGCAAAATGCCAAGGAGAAGGTCAACGAGAAGATCAACAAATTCAAGGAGCGTCATTCAGCCTGATGAGGCGTGGCTTAGATCATCTCTTTCTATTGCTACTCTCAGTCTGTTTTGGGGTTTCACGCGCCCCTACCACGTTGGAGCCATTCCCACGACGCAGATTAGAAATTAGGGTTGTCGTGAGCAGACTTCGGGGGAGGGCTGTTCCGAAAGCGTTCCATGACTCAATGAGTCTGAGGCGCTTTCGTTTTGCACCCTGCGGTGCCCGTCACGCACTTAGTACCCGGTCTCCAAGACCCCGTCTCCGCACGGTTTCATCAGGCCCGTTTTAGAGGACGGACGATGAACGAACCGGAAACTGGTATTAGCCCACCTGCACGGCGAGCATTGAGATCGAGCCGCCGTCCACGCCTTCGACCGGAAACGTGACAAGCTCCGATGGCGTGCGGGTGCCGATGACATACAGAAGCGGCAGGTAGTGGTCAGGCGTCGGGATAGCCAACATCGCCTCGTCGCCGAGATTGTTTTCGTAGTCGATGAGCGGATTCTGCTCCTCTGCGAGCAGCAATTCGCGGACTCTCTTCTCGAATGAGACCGCCCAAGCATACGGCTCGACCGAGTGCCGTCCCCATGCGTAGGTGTGCAGATTGTGGACGAGGTTGCCGCTGCCGATGATGAGGATTCCCTCGTCCCGGAGGGGCGCAAGCCGTTTGCCGATTTCGTAGTGGAACGACGGTGGTTGAGTCTCATCAATGCTGATCTGAACCACGGCAACGTCTGCGTGCGGGTAAACGTGGCACAGCACCGCCCACGTCCCGTGGTCGAGCCCCCATCGGTCGTCCAGCCGCACCGGGACTGGGGCGAGGAGCCTCTGGACGCGCAGGGCAAGCTCCGGGTCGCCGGGCGCAGGATATTGCACTTGATACAGTTCTCGCTGGAACCCGCCGAAGTCGTGGATTGTCCTTGGAGAGGTGCTGACTGTCACGGCAGCTTCTTGAATGTACCAATGGGCCGACAGGCAGAGGATGGCCTTCGGTCGAGGGAGTCTTGTGCCGATTTCCGTCCAGCGCTCGGTGTAGGGGTTTCGGAGCAGGGCGTTCATCGGGTTCCCGTGCCCGAAAAAGACGGCTGGCATTCGCTGTGTCATGACCAAAACCTCGAAGCCGAATCGCTCGAAACAGTGTCGGCCAAGACCATTGTACCGAGAGAGACGGGCTGTATTTAGACCAGCCGAAACCCTCAAAGACCGCCTCGCCCGCTACCGCCAGATCAAGATCAGTGTGATCGGGAGGAAGTCGGGGAAAACAATCTCGATCCCGGTCTGGTTCGTGCTGGAAGGCGAGAAGCTCCACCTTTTGCCCGTGCAAGGCACGGACACGCAGCCGCACCTTGCCTGATGCGCGTAATCCGCGTCAAAAAACCCGCACGCAGTTTCCCGCGCTTTTTCAAAACCCCGAAAACGTTACTGAAGGTACTTGCCGAAAACAGGTAGTTCTTGTTGGTATCAGGTATCTGCCCGAGGGTGCTCTATGAAACTCAACACGAAAACCGCTTCAAAGGCTTTTCTGGCAACCTTACTGTTGCTCGGCCTTTCGCTGGCCCTGACGCGCACGGCGTCCGCGATGGCGCAGATCACCATGGTCAACCGCACCCAAGATCAACTGACTCTTTACATCAGCGATGACGGCGGGCAGACTTGGTACTTCGGCTGCGGCCCCGTGCTGGGCATCGGCAAGTTTACGAACAGTCCCGGCATGTCCTGCACATCTGGCATCCCGGCGGGTTCTCACGTACTAGAGGCTAGGAAGGGCGATGAAGTAGTGCAGAAAGAGAGCGTAACCCTCGGAGAGAGCACTTCTCCGAGCTGGACGGTTACCGTAGAGGAAGCTCCAACCCTTGAAGGTCAATGGATGGTTCAATCGAGTTGGGACAAGAATGCCATCGGGCGGAGATACACCATCACGCGGCAAGGTGACGACTATCAGGTGACTTTTAGTTCACCGAACCCCACGAAGAGCCATCTTTTTCATGGAACGCCAACCCAGATCACAACTACCTACACGCCATCCTATGATGACCTGCTTTACATGTTTACGCCGGGATCTAATCTAGCTCGCACAGTTGTCAGAAACATGGCGAACCATGTCACGGACACACTTCGAATCACACTCTCTTCCGATGGGCAATCCGCCGAATACGACAGTGGTGATTACACCAAAATTGCTTTTGATCCTCACACGGGGCGCCTACTCAACAGTGCGGTCACACCGTTTGCTAGAAAAGAAACCTTAGTGCGTATTTCTCTGAGGTAATGGGCGGCCGCGTCAAATGCGGACGCGAGGTGCCGTGGTAGAGGACTGTCGCGGTAGCAACAGAAATGGATACGGAGCCCGGATCAACCGCGTGTCGAACGACGACGCGGAGTGCTCCGTGTCAGTGGAACTGGCCAAGATTCAGAATCGTCTCTTCACTTAGCGGGGCTGTGAGGTTATGCCTCGCCTTGTGACGAGATAAACTGCGAAGCTTCCCAGCCAATGACCGCCTTCGTAATGCTCGCCTGTCACAGCAGCCAAACCAGCCCGCCTGTGCGTCTCGGCAGCCGCCACGATCGACGGCAGGCGCTTGTCGCCTTTCGGCAGGCCCGCAGCGATTCCCTCCAGCATCCATGCTCGGCTGAGGTTGAGCCCATCCAGATGCGCCAGCTTGGGGTCGCTGGGATCGGGCGACACCACGGGCTGCAACCATCTAAGGTTGCCCGACGTGGAGATTTGGGGCATGAACGTTCGGAGCCAGCGTGCAAACTCTTGGCTCGGCAGCACACGCCGCATTAGGTCTGCTTCGCCGAGGCACGGCGAAAGGAAATCCTCGCCAGAGGGCTCATAGGCTAGCGGGCAATTCTTGTCGCTGAGGTAGAACTGCTTGGCTTTGGACACGACTAATTCGGCGAATATCTGGTCTCTGCTGCCGTTCGCATAGTCGAGCATCAGACCGAGCGCGAAAGCGCTCTGGTCGTGCTCGCCGATCCGCACAGGGTTGGAGAGCTTCGGCAGCCAGTTGTTCAGCCGTTCCAGTACGACCTTCTCAAGCGGATGCAGATTAGCCGCCATCTCTTTAGCTTGCGGATCGTCCCATTCTTTGAGTTCCGCCACCAACTGCAAAAGCCAAGCGAGTCCATAAGGGCGCTCAAAACTGGCGCGTCCTTCTCCTCGGAGATATGCGGCCTCCTGCGTGGTGTTTTCTGCGCTGAGACTTTGGCGCAGTGCTTTGCGAGCAGCCGGAACAAAAGGGGCGTCCGGGAAAGCCCTGGCCAAGCGAACGAGGAGCCAATGCCCGTGCACCGAAGAATGCCAGTCGTAGCAGCTGTAAAAAGCCGGGGTCAATCTCCGGGGTGGGGCCGCATCGGCATCGCCATTCAACGTGTGGCTGATGTGATTTGGGTACTCCTTGTGCACGCACGCGAGTGCAAGATTGGCGAACCGTTCGGCAGCCTTGATGTCAAACGTGGGAGCTGTTGTAGCGTTCTGTGCACCCATCTCTCGAATCGTGAGGAGCAGGAGAACTGTGCAGATCGTGTACTTCATCCACCTCTACTTTAGATGAATATCGCCTGACGCTGCCAATGTCTTGCGACGTGACTCGCACGTCACACGCCCTCGATTTCCGGCATAATGGCTGTTCAGCCATGCTTCTGACTATCATCAGCACGAAGAGCCCCGGGACGGACTTGGGCTACCTGCTCCACAAGTGACCTGCCCCCCCGAATATTGGACAAGTTGAGAAGTGACTTCTTCCATATGGAAAACGCTCCGTGTTTGGCACATCTCCCCTCCGGCGGCGACTACGGACAAATGTCAAAAGAGGCGTTACACTAACATTCCACTTGGTACAAAAGATCTCCCAGGTCAAGTCACGGAAAACGCTAAGCAGGGGTGCTATGCCGAATTGGTTACGAGTGGAACGGGATTTCATAAAGCTTTCAGCCGTATTCCTCGGTGTTCTTCTGACCATTGCACAGCATCCGTACGTTCTCGGTCAGCACACCGACAATGAGATCGTGGTTCGCGTACGCGATGCCGGATCAGGGGCCGTCTCGCCGCCCGCCGCCTATTTGAATGGTTATCGTGCAGCGCTCAGCGGGCAAACCATCGAATATCACTCCTCCGATCCCGATGCGGATTCGGCATTGCTGGTACGAGGGCAGAGCATCGCCCCTTCCATTTCCTGGGAAACCGATCCCATGCCGGCATCATCGGGCGGCTATTCCCAATTCATTTGGTTGGCGGGGATTGAATGTGCGGGCTTCGAGGGGGAAAAGGAGAGCCATCCATTCAACTTTCTGATCAACGGCCAAGGCTGGTTCACGTTCCAGAACGCGAAGGATTCGACCGCCACAAGCTGGAAGGTCGCGGGCAAGGACGGTGCTGAGCTATCCTTCGCCGCCGACATTACCGACAAGGCCGGCGATCTATTCGGCTACATGGTGTTGAAGATTCCGGGTAAGGACTTCGAGGCCGGCAAGTCGCTCACGTTGCAAGTGGACGGAGACAACTCCGGCAGTCCCGACTGGTACATGACGTTTCAGCACCGCTTCAATTTTGTGCCGCTGGTGCGCGCCGAGCCGGCGCTGTTCAGGGATAGAGACCAGGTTTCGCAGGTGCTGCGCCTTAGTCTCGACAATCTGACAAACGGAAGGGCGCTCGAAATTCTTGCTCCAAATCATGAACCCATCAACGCCGCTCTCAAAATAGGATCGAACATCCTCCAGTTGCCCATTCCAGCAGCGAGTTCCGAGGTAACCTTACCGGTTCGATTCGAGGTTAATGACAAGCTGGTTGAAACCAGCGCGGTTCGCGTACTGCCCGTCAAGAAGAGAGAGATCTATCTGCTTTCGTATTCGCACAACGACATCGGCTACACTGATCTGCAGCCCGACGTCGAACGCAAACAATGGAACAACCTCGAAGAGGCCATGCGACTCATCCGCGAAACGCGGGATTACCCCGCGGATGCGCGCTACAAGTGGAACATGGAAACGAGCTGGGCCCTGGAGAGCTATCTGAAGCAGGCGTCCGCGGCCCAGCGCGAAGAATTTTTCGCGGACGTGCAACAGGGCAACATCGGACTGAGCGCGCTCTACGCGAACATGCTCACCGGCCTCGCCAATTCCGTGGAGATGAGCCACTTTTTCGATTTCGCGCGGAGCTTGCGCAGAGATTACCAGATTCCGATGACAACCGCCGTGACCTCGGACGTTCCCGGCTTCAGCTGGGGAATCGTTTCAGCGATGGCGCAAAGTGGCGTGAAATACTTTGCCACCGCGCCCAACCCGGAAGATCGCATCGGCTATACCCTGCAGACGTGGGGTGACAAGCCTTTTTACTGGGTTTCGCAATCAGGCCAGGAAAAAGTTCTGACCTGGATGGCCGGGGCCAGCTATGCCAGCTTTCATCAAGGAACGCTAAGCAAGCTCGGCGACGAGAAGATCATGAAGCTTGTCCGCAAACTGGACGCGGCTTCCTATCCATATGAGATCGTCCAGCTTCCTTATACGCTGGGCGACAATGGCCCGCCCGATCCGACTCTCTCGGATTTTGTCAGACGGTGGAACGAACGCTACGTGACGCCACGCCTCATCATCGCTACGCACGAACAGATGTTTCAGGAATTCGAGAAACATTATGGCGCGACTCTCCCGGTCATGCACGGAGACTTTACCCCTTATTGGGAAGACGGGGCCGCTTCCACTGCTTTTGAGACTGCACTGAATCGCGCCGCGGTCGATCGGCTGATCCAGGGCGAAGTTTTGTGGTCAATGCTGTCTCCGGCGTCGTATCCGGCACAGGAGTACGAATCGGCATGGCGGAACGTGACTTTTTATGACGAGCACACATGGGGTGCGCATAACAGCATCGAGGAGCCGGACCTGCCCTTCGTCAAACAGCAGTGGGAGTTCAAGCGAAAGTTCGCTGTCGAGGCGGATCAGGAATCGCGAGCATTGCTGGCGCAAGTTCTGCACTCGCCGGCGGAGCCCGCCAAGGTCAAGACTCCGATCGATATCAGCAACACCAATTCCTGGCCGCGAACCGACATCGTATTTCTTTCGCCCGAATTGAGCGCAGCAGGCGATCGCGTGGTCGATTCGGAAGGACATGGGGTGCCATCGCAACGTCTTTCCACCGGCGAACTGGCCGTGCTGGTCGAGAACATTCCGCCGTTTTCCGCTCGCCGGATGTTTGTAGAAAAAGGAGCCGCTTCCCCCAGGAATGGCGCGAGGGCTCAAGGTAATACGCTGGAGAATGATTTTCTCGTGCTGTCGGTCAATCCCCAGACCGGCGCGATCGATACGCTCAAGTGGAAAAAGAACGGGGTTCAACTGGTGGACGGCACGCGAGGCACTGGACTGAATCAGTATCTCTATGTGCTGGGCGCGGACCCCGCAAAAGCCCAGCGACTCTCCAACGTTCAAGTGAGAATCAAGGAACAGGGAGATCTGGTTGCCTCTTTGCTCGTCGAGGCAGACGCACCCGGAGCGAAGCGGTATTCCAGCGAAATTCGCCTCGTCGGCGGGATCGACCGAGTGGACTTAATCACAAACCTCGACAAGAAAGCGGTGCGGGAGAAAGAAGGCATGCACATCGCGTTTCCGTTTTCGGTGCCTGGGGGCCTTTTGCGTTACGACGTTGCCGATGGAGTGGTTCGTCCCGAGGCAGACCAGTTAGCTGGCGCCTGCAAGAACTTTTTTTCAGTCCAGAGCTGGGTGGACATTTCAAACAGCGATTACGGCGTGACCTGGGCCACTGCAAATGCGCCGTTGATAGAAATCGGAGCGATTACGGCGGAGCAGCCGTGGATGAAAACCATCCAGCCTTCGTCGTTAATCTATTCCTATGTCATGAACAACTACTGGCACACGAATTACAAAGCGGATCAAGAAGGGCCAGTGACATTCAGTTATGCGATTCTTCCCCACGCTGCATTTGCAGTCGCCGATGCGGTGAAGTTCGGAGTGGAACGCAGGGAGCCGTTGATCGTAGCCCTTGCTGATTCCTCCACGCCTCCGCGCGCCCCTATCTTCCGCTTCTCTTCACCAGGAGTAATCGTTTCTTCGCTCCAGCCGCTTGCTGGCGGGCATAACTGGTTGGCTTATCTCTACAATCCGACCGGCAAGGCCCAAAAAGTCAGCTTTCAATCAGACGATCGCACTCCGCTGGTGATTCGATCCAGCGATCCCGAGGGACGACTCGGTGACGAGTTGCACGATTTCGACGTCGCGGCCTTTGGCAGTACCTACGTTGCGGTTTCCAGCAACGATTCCTCCGGTGCAGACCAGCGCTGAGGGTGCTACGCTTTCTGCGTGTCCCGTTTACGACGCGTGCGTAATAGTCTGCTTTTTCTGCTGATCGCTGTCGTGCCGATGCTCGCGCAGAATGCCGCTGACCTCTGAATGTTCTGGGAACATCCTGAAGTCGTTGAACGGGTCGGATATTCGCGGTTGCTTGTACGGCTCCGCAGTCTGATTGAACGTGATGTCGCAGTTAGGGGTAAGAGAATCAGCGCTAAGCAACCCCCATCCGGCAGAGAGGATATACAGCTTTTTAATGCCGAAGCGCTTCACGAAACGTTCGTAACTGTCAGAGTATGGAGGGCGGCGCGTGTAAAGCCGATTTGCGCTTAACGCAACCGTGGGTGGAAAGACGAAAAAACGAGGGCGTCTAGTGGCGTCCGCCATGGCTGGTTCCCGATTTGCCAGGTGAAGAATAAACCCTTCGGATAAGGCAAACTCGTCAACCGATGAGCAGTCAAGAATACCTACGTGGGCAAGCTAATTGAGCGTCACGCTACCGCCCATGCCTTGCCCGAGGTCAAAGCCGTTTACGAGCGTCTGCGCGATTCTGACGAATGTCCTGCAAAGGAAAACCTGCTCGCTTACTTTCTGCGCGTGGATTTCAACTATGGCAAGAAAGCTCTGGATCAGGTCAAGTGGGGTGCCACCAGTGGACCGCCCGCGTGCGGAGGTTTAGCGCTCGGCATTACACTCGAGCGTCAACCTTCCGCCGCCTTGGAGCAATTTGCCACTTCGCGGCTGTGGAATCCCGATCCGAGGATCGCGATCGATGCTGCTGAGACGCTCCAAGAATCTGGGTCAGCAGATTCCGAAAAGATTCTCTGGAAACGACTACGGGAATGGCATGAACGATTGATGGTTCATTCTGAGAACTCGGACGATCCCGAACATAAGATGCAACTTCAGTTGGGAACTGCTTTGCTGAAAGCAATTGCACAGGGGACGTGCCGGATTGCCGATGCCGACAAGTTGACTGAACTCCGGGAATTCTGCATGTCCAAGAACCAGTGCAACGAAATAGACGGTTATCGAGAAAATTGGAAGCACGACCCAGAGCTAGAGTTGATTGTGTTCAATCATGAGATGGTCTGGCCTCATCTAGCCCAATATGAACTGCGTTCGCTGGACCAGCTTTGGCCGAAGCTGGCGAAATTTCCCAGAGGAACCGCCATAGCTTATAGTCCTCAATTCCAACCCGAAGAAAAGGCGCACGCTAAATGCATCTACACTCAGTTGATCCGCTTTGCCGAGGATCACGGTCTCCAAATCGAGAAGAGCTCACAATAGTCGATCACCTTTTCGCTCCCGCGCTCGCTCGCACGCGCCCACACACGCAGCCCTGCCCCGTCAACGAGAGGCACACCGTGGACGCAGGAAATGGTAAATCCCGTCATTTCAAGCGCTCCCAAGCCCTCGCCAGTCAGGTGGTTCGAAAGGGTGTCTGCGGCGACTTCATTTTATGCGGCCTTTCGCCCCCTGTTTCGCCTTGGCAGGAGATGGTCAACCAGTATACCGGGCGAACCAGAAAAATCCGAAATTCCGGGTCAATGGAGTCAGTCGTTTGCGGGCGCTCTGGCGGAACCCTTTTTGACCAGCGTTGATTCCATTGGGTTTTGGCAGAAGCTCGGCCTGCTGGGCGGCGACGAGACCATTTTGCCCGTTGCATGGTGATCCTCCGCGAAGAGAACGGGATGACTGTCTGAGTCTACCCTCACTGGTGTCGCATGTCAGACAACCCATTCGCCACGACGTCGTTTGCGGGCGACATCTAGCAGGTAATCGTCCATCCCCGCAGCGACGTCTGGGTCGAAGCAGCGCTTCGCACCTGAAGCGTCCTGTTGGTCGCCGAGAACGAGCCGCTCGTTCCTTGCCACTCCGGCGAGAATGGTGTGTGCAGACTGTTCCGGGGATTGCGCACCCAGAGGTGCCCCTTTGTCTTGCCAGATTGCCGTAGCCACAGTACCCGGCGTCGCGGACGTCACACGAATATTCTCGTCCCACAGTTCATAGCGAAGGGCGAGGGTCAACCCATTCAGCGCTGCCTTCGTCGCTGAGTACATTGTTTGGTACGCCATCGGCACGAACGCGATACCGGAGATTGTGTTGACAATGTGTCCGCTGCGTTGTTTGCGCATGATCGGCAGCACGGCAACTATGCCGTAAAGCGCCCCGTAGAAGTTCAGCGCGAATGCCTTCTCCCAACTTTCGTTCGTCTGCTTGTCGAAAGCGCCGCCGAGACCGGCACCCGCATTGTTGAACAACATGTCGATGCGCCCACCGAACTCGGCGGCTTTTTGAATCATTCCTTGGACATCTTTTTCGTTCGTGACATTACAGTGGATGCCGAGCACCCTGCCGGGATGGGCTGAGTTCAGCCGTGCAGCCTCCCGACGAAGATTCTCGCCATTGAAGTCAGCGAGGACGACCTGCTTCGCGCCGTAGGAGAGCATAGTTTCTACAAGGGCCAATCCAATGCCCGATGCGCCGCCGGTGACGACGGCAACCTTGTCTTTGAAGTATTCGTTTGTCTGGTTCACGCCTGATCGGCTCCTTCTTGGTGGGCTGTGAAGTTGCGGGGCATTGTGCGCGGAAGCGAAGGCAATCTCATGGGCTGTCGGGCCCTCCCGCAGGGATTATAGTCCCGCTGCGCAAGCCTTTTCTGTGCTACACGCGTGGCTTGGCAAGGTGGAACCGATCAACTTACGCAACTACGCGTTATCGAAAGCTTGCGCCGTTTGTTCGCTCGGGCCGGGGTTTCGCGTGCGGCTGAGATTTACGTCAACGATGATCCCCTTGCCGCCCGCTTCCCGGTAACGTCCTTACGGCTGCGATGATAACAGCGGCGATGAGCAGCAGGAGTCCAAGCAGTGTCAGCGGAACGCCAGCCATTGCCGGGAGACCTGTGGTGTTGAGGGAAACTTGCAGTGAGGCGCCGGAGACGGGATACGCTGCGCTGAATCCAACAGTCCCGTGGGTATAGCCGAAAATCAACCCCAGGCCAATCGCGAGCAATAGAACCGACACCATCAGAACGTAGTCAGACTTCATTAGAGTTCCTCCGCCTGAGTCGCAGGCGCTGGCAATTGTACTTCCGCTGCGTATGACGCTTCAATCGCTCAGGATTCTGGGAGCGGTTCGGCCCTTTGGGGCTCAATGAGTGCTAACGCGATGTTACACCAGCCACCTATGCGGCCCGCATTTACCGTTTTGGTTTCGGAGTGATCTGGACCGCAAATGACAACAGCTTCTGGAGGCGTTCTTCTTCCCCGCACTGCACTTCGATTGTCACAAAATACCCGTTGAGGATGGTCGAATACAGCCCTCGATAATAGCCAAAGTTCTGCCTCTCATAGAAGCGGAAAACTGTGCCGACAAAAGGCACCTCTTGGACGGTGAGGGGGAATCCTTCGCGGGAGATTCCTACATTTTCATCTTCCACGCGTTGTCGGAGACCGCGAACATATTGGTCTAGTGTTATCCCTTTGGGGTAAATCTCCTGCGACTCGACAAGTAGGCCGAGTGTATAGTTCTCTTGAGGCCCGCGCTCTGGCACGCCCGAATCGTAAACAGCATCTATCAAGCGTCCCTGTCGGCTCGCCGCACTAATGGGTCCTCGAACATCCCAGTGCGCCTTCGGAGCCGAAAGCGTTATTCCTAATATTGGGTTCTGATAGATATCCCCGTTCACCTTGCCTGCGGCTACCATTGACGAAAAGTCGCTTTTCGCTGCTTGCGCTTGCATCATCGATGAGGAGAAGAGCCCGGCGAGAAACACCAGAAATTGAGCTTGAATCAGCAGCGATTTTGACATGGCTCCCTCGTTGGCACCCTCCATAATACGCTCGCAATCTGCGGCGAAGAGGGCAACTGTTGTAACCAGGCGTGGCTGTTGAAAAAGTCACTGAGATTAGCGGGTGAGATTTAGCGAAAGCATGGTAGAACATCGACATGCTTTGCTGGATTCTCATCGTCGGAGGCCTGCTGATCATGATGGGACAAC
>Ga0181518_10000570_pt1 | contig 40255 bp, 28 predicted proteins | sample PEATcosm2014_Bin_28_FD_119751 | JGI IMG/M metagenome (GOLD analysis project Ga0181518, IMG submission 119751) | Peatland microbial communities from MTU Mesocosm Facility, Houghton, MI, USA - PEATcosm2014_Bin01_60_metaG | ecosystem: Environmental > Terrestrial > Soil > Wetlands > Peat | place...
CCCGAACTCCGCTTTGGTTTGGAAATCGTCTACTTGCTCGATGCGGTACTGGATGAAAAACGGCTTGGCGAATCCCGGCAACTGGAGCTGGCTCATGCTGCGGTCGAGCTCGGTCAGCATGGCGTTGAGCACGGGGTCTCTTTCGGCTTCTGCGCGCGTGGGCTGCTGCGCTACGACAGTGCCTGCGCTGGCCGCAAAAATCAGCGCGACAGCGGCGATCTGAGCTTTCTTGTGAAACTTCCTCATTGCTACTCCAGTTTTCCCGATTTAAGGAAGACTCTGTGGAATCTTGGGCCACGGTCCCAATCGTTCCCGAGAACGATCGACGGAATCAAGTCGAGAAGCCGTTTTATGACCTCACCGTACGTGTGGCCATCTGAATCGGGAGCGACACCGCCGACCTCTAGAAAGCCTTCAGAGAAGTCGATTCCGCCCTCGCCAGATCGATGCCAGGTGCCTTGCGCGTAATCGATCTTTCCATTGCTGCTTCGTTTTTGAAAAAAGCTGCCGTCTTTTTTCAAAAGCAACACCGAAGATTCCTTGGCACCGCGAAACTCGTAGGTGCCTGCGACCATACCGTAGTCGTAGTTCGCAGCGATCATGTACCAGCCGGTGAACAAGCAAATGGCACATAGAATCACGCCGGTTACACGGATTGGTGTCGACATCTTCATCTGCTACTGCTTCGGCGCTTGTACTTCCGCTCCGGGGATGGGCAGAATCGGCGGACGCGCTGTGCCTTGAGCCTGGCGCTGGGTTTCGATCTCGCTCAGCAGCATGGCGGGAGCCACGGCGCTCACGGGAATCGATCCCGACTCCGCGCCGCACACGCCGTCGAACACTTCGCTCTTGTCGCCGGTTACGAGAATTTTTTTCATCGCCGCCAGCGGAGTGCCTACGATGCTCACGCCGCGCACCAGTTCGTCGGGACGGCCATCGACATACACGCGCCACACCACGAGCGGGATGACCTGGAACGCCTGCGGCGAGCTGCGCTGCGTGACTGCGAAGCCGGAAGAGATGTCTTCAAAGAAGAGACCGTAGGGCTTGCCCTGCTTCTTCGCCTCCTCAATCAGTTGCTTGCGCAGCTCGGCGTCGGGGATGGTCTTGGTCGAGGTCACAATCAGGTTGCCCTGGCGGCCGGTGGGCACATATCCCTCTTGCGCGCGGCCGTGGCCGTTGGACGCGCTGAAGCTCGCAATCGGCTCGCGCGACATGAGGAAGTTCTTGAGCACACCGTCCTGAATCAGTTCCACGCGCTCCGCCTTCTCGCCCTCGCTGTCGTATTCGTAGTGACCGCCGAGAGTGATGCCATCGAAGCTGGCAAGCGTGGGATCGTCGGCGACGGAAAGAAACGGCGGCAGGACCTCTTTGCCGAGATCTTTGGTGAAGGTCTGGCCCTCCTCGTCGCCGCGCTGGCGCTGGCCTTCGAGCCGGTGGCCGAGCACTTCGTGGAAGAACACGGCGGCGGCGCGGCCGGAGAGAATCGCCGGCCCATCGAACGGCGCGGTAATCGGCGCTTTGCGCAGAGCCTCAAGCTGCGCGCCTATCTCGCGTACGGCTTTTTCCAAGTCGGCTTGCGCGGGCAGCCCTTCCGGCGTATCGGCCTCAAAGGTCCGGGCCAGGAACAGATCCATGCCGTCGTCAGCGCGCGTTACGGCCACGACCACCAATCCCGATGACATGTAAGGCGTCACCAGCTCCGCACCCTCCGACGAAACGAAGTAGCGCGTCGAGCTTTGCGCCATGAATCCCACTTCGTTCTGGTACACATCGGGATATTCGCGAAAGACGCGCGAGAGCGCCCGCACACGCTGCTCCCACTCCGCCTTGTGGACAGCCAGGGACGGCGCGGGTTTCTCCAGATGCACCTGCGGAGATTCCAGGCTGAAATCCGGCGAAGTGTCTTCTTCCTTGGCGCGCACCTGGGCTTCGGTCTTCACGCGCAGGTAGTTGTCGAGCGCGTTGCCGTAGCCCGTGTTGGTGGCCAGCCACAGGGTGCGCGCGATGGCCTCACGGTCGTCACCGAGCGGCAGCGCCATGCTATTGACCGCCGAACTGCGGTGCTCGCCGTGCGTGTTATCGAGCCTGGGGCTGCCCACGCGCACCTGCACGTCGGCCGTGCGCTCCTGGGAACCGCCGCTCGTGGTCAGCGCACCATACTGGGCGCTGATGGTCACCGTGTTGGTGTCGTGTACTGAATAGCTGATGAAATACGGCGGCGGCTGTTTGTCGTCCCCTGCAACTGTGGAGCCTGGCGCCGCGGGCTTGGCCAGCGACGTGAAGGCGCGATGCAGCTCTGCATTCATGGCGTCGAGAAGCAGCGGCGTTTCCGCCGGCGCATGAGCCGGAGCCGCCTGCTGGGCGCGGGCCACGCAAGGCAAGGCTAGCAAGATAAGGGCGGCGACTGCGGGTGCGAGGAGGGGGAGACGCGCCAGCCGGCGCTCGGCGGAGGCTGAAGATTTGTGTGGCGTAGGGGTAAGGGTTTCGGTTAAGAGCATCTCTATATATGATTGTCTCAAAGTCGCCCGATCCATGAGATTCGGCGCCGAAATGCTGCGCTCGTGCCCCATCCTCTTACGGGTTTTTTCAGGGGAAGGGTGAACTGTGATCCTATTGAATTGGCGAATCAATAAGGAGAACCCTTATGACATTTAGACGCCGATGGCTGCTGGCGTTGTGCCCTGTGGTGCTGCTTTCCGGATTGGTTTCTCTCCCCTTGGCGGCTCAACCGGCCACATCCCCGGCTGCTCCCGCGCCAAGCGTGTCCGCTGCTCCCGCGCAGGCCGCGCCCCAACAGGCGTACACGCTGCCGCCCGATAAGCTGGCCAAGGCCATCGCGCTCAGCCGCATTCGCAACATCCTCGATCTTGCCGGTTCCATCTGGGGCATGGTGTTTTTGTGGCTGTTGCTTGCTTTCCGTGCGTGGCAGGGCATCGAGAAATGGGCGCAAACGATCGCAAGCCGGCGCTGGGTGCAGGGGCTGGTGTTTTTTGTGGCTTATATCGTGATTACCGCGCTGTCTGGCGCGGTGATCGACGCGATCAGCAATCATTATGAGCGCGCCTACGGCATCAGCGTGCAGGGTTGGGGCAGTTGGCTCGGCGACCAGGCAAAAGGCCTGGCGATAGCGTTCGTGATCGGTATACCAATTCTGCTGCTCTTCAACTGGATGGTGCGCCGCTGGCGGCGCTACTGGCTGGGCATCTGGTTGGTCACCCTGCCCATCCTGGTTTTCTCCCTGTTGATCTTGCCATTTTTTGTTCCGCTCTACTACACACAGGAGCCTCTCCAAAAAAATCACGCAGCCTTGGTGGCGAAGATCGAGACCGTCGTAGCGCGCACCGGAATCAATATCCCGCCTGATCGCATGTACCTGATCAAGGCCAGTGCGAAATCGACCGGGATCAATGCGTTTGTGGCCGGGATCGGACCGACCAAGCGGTACGTCATGTGGGATACGACCACGGATCAGATGCCGGATGATCAGGTTTTATTCGTCTTCGGCCACGAAAGCGGGCATTATGTGTTGCACCACATTCCCAAGGAACTTGCAGGCGATGCCGTTGGGCTGTTCTTTGTGTATTGGGCGTGCGCAGGTTTCGCGACATGGCTGGTAAGACGCTATGGAGCCAGATGGGGCGCCGTGGATCTGGCGTCGCGCACCGGCTTCGTGGTGCTGCTCTTCGGCATTTCGATTGCCAACTTCCTCACCGAGCCCGTGGGCAGCGCCTTCAGCCGGCATTTTGAGCATCAGGCCGATGTTTATGGGCAGGAGGCGATTCACGGGATCTTGGCCGACCCGCAAAAAACCGCGGTCGCCGCATTCAATAAGCTGGGCGAATCCTGGCTCGAGGATCCCGATCCGAATCCTCTGATCGAGTTCTGGCTCTACGACCACCCCAGCGTGGAACACCGCGCCGAATTCGCCGCGCACTACGATCCGTGGGCGAATGGAGGGCACGGGGAGTTCTTTAAGAACTAGGGAGCAAGCCACCCCAGCGAGCACAAACCGCTCGCTGGGGGCCCCGGCAGGGAGCGAGGGAGCAGAAAACCCTTTAGGGATCGCGGTGCGGGCGAATCAGTTGAGCCGCTCGAAGATGCCCGCAGCGCCCATGCCGCCGCCTACGCACATGGTCACCATGCCGTAGCGGGCGCTTCGCGCTTTCATCTCATGGAGTAGAGTCGCGGTGAGTTTAGCGCCGGTGCAACCGAGCGGATGGCCGAGCGCGATGGCTCCGCCGTTGACATTCACGCGCGCCGGGTCAAGATCGAGCGCGCGGATGATGGCGAGCACCTGCGCCGCGAAGGCCTCGTTCAATTCGATGAGTTCGATGTCGTTGAGCGTGAGGCCGGCCAGCTTGAGGGCTTTGGGAATCGCCGTGAGGGGGCCGATGCCCATCTCCTCCGGCAGGCAGCCTGTGACGGCGTACGACACAAATCGCGCCAGAGGTTGAATACCGAGTGCGCGCGCGCGGCTCACTTCCATCAGGACCGCAGCCGCTCCGCCGTCGGAGGTTTGCGAGGAGTTGCCCGCGGTGACCGTGCCCTGCGCGTGAAACGCCGGCTTGAGCTGCGCCAATGCGGCGGCGGAGGTGTCGGCGCGTGGGCCTTCGTCCGCGGAAAACTCCTTTTCCTTCGTCTCAGGTTTTCCCGGCTTCGCTCCGGGCGTGGTCGTCATCACTCGTACCGGAACCATTTCATCCTTGAAGCGTCCGGCGGCCTGCGCGGCCACTGCCTTCTGATGGCTCGCGAGGGCAAAGGCGTCCTGATCGTCGCGCGAGATTCCGTAATGGCGGGCGACGCGCTCGGCCGTGAGGCCCATGGTAAGCATCGACGCGGGGTAGTTGGCCGCGAGCCATGGATTGGGGCTGGGCTTGTTGCCGCCCATGGGAATCAGGCTCATGGATTCGGCTCCGCCGGCAACAATCACCTGTGCGGCACCGGAGCGGATGCGCTGATTGGCGAGCGCGATGGCCTCGAGCCCCGAGGCGCAAAGCCGATTCACAGTGACGCCGGGAATTTCCGCCGGCAATCCGGCGCGCAAGGCAGCCATGCGGGCGATGTTGAAGCCCTGCTCGCCTTCGGGCTGCGCGCAGCCCAGAATCACGTCGTCGATTTCGGCCTTGTTGAGGTTCGGAATCCTGTCCAAAGCTCCGGTCAACGCAGTGGCTGCGAGGTCGTCGGGACGGGTGGTCGAAAGTGCGCCTTTGGGCGCGCGCCCCACGGGCGTGCGAACGGCGGCGACGAGGACGGCTTTTGGCATGGATGGCTCCTGAACCAGTAAACAGCACGCAGCGGCGCTGCTGGCTCATTGTTAGATGGCCGGGCGCATTGAGGTCAAGCTGCTCGACCGTCAATCCTGCGTATCGATGACCGTCCAGACGCCTTTTGCGAATACGCGATAAATCGTTCGCCGGTCGATGACGGAATCGGCCAGGGCGTCGTGGTCGAGTCGCGGCGGAGGATGCCTCATGCCGAATTGCGCCTCATGAATCGCTTCCGGCGACGCGGGATCGATGCCCCAGTTAAAGCCGAGCACATTGGTCGCTCCATGCGCCTGCAGGCGGTCGGTCTCAGGCTCCGAGGCCAGCGTCATGGGGTCGCCGCCACTCGAAAAGAAGACCAGTAGCGAGACCCTGCCGTCGACCGAACAAAGAACCGCCCAGTCAGAAGAGCCATGGCGCTCAAGGCTGGCATTGATCACGTTTTCCGGTTGGCGCGCCTCGTAGGTTTGCGGAATCAGGCAGCCGCGGCGGACCAGCGCGTCCTCGACCGCTGCCGGTAATTGGGGAAAGGCGTTGATGGGAAGATGACGGATGAGGTAAGGAGTGGGCCGGCCGTCAACCGTCACCTGGCCGGAGGCATTGAGTGGGCCCGTGACCGCGTCCTGTGGACGAATCCATGAGAGGCAGAAAAAAAGAAGCAGCGCAGCGAGCGCAAGCCCCGATTTAAAAAGCGCGCAAACCATCGAAAACTCTCATGAGCACTCTATGCCGACGATCGCAGAACCGCAACTGGGCAGAAACTAGTTGCGCAGCGGCTTGCCGGTTTTTAGTGTGAACGCAATGCGCTCCTGCGTTTTGCGCTCGCCGCAGAGCGAGAGAAATGCCTCGCGCTCCAGGTCCAGCAAATATTGTTCGCTGATCAGCGTACCGGGGGTGACGCGCCCGCCGGAAAGGATGTACGCCGCCCATCGGGCAACTTTCTGGTCGTGCTCCGATGCGTAACCGGCCTCGCCCATCAAATAGATGCCGGTTTCAAGCGTCGCCAGCGCGGCCGTGCCGGGCGCGGGAATTTGCGTTCGCGGTTGCGGAGGCTGGTAGCCGGTTTCGGCCAGCACCGCGGCTTGGGCTTTGGCGTCGAGCAGCAGGCGCTCGCGGTTCATGGTGATGCGATCGGCTTGCGCAAGCAGGCCGAGCGAGCGCGCCTCCGCGGCTGAAGTGGAGACCTTGGCCATGGCGATGGTTTCAAGTGCGCGCCGGAGGGCCGTGACAAACTCGGCGGATTGTGCGAAGCGGGAGGGAGGGTCCTTTGGGTCCGGCGGGGCCAGCGCCGCGGCGACATCAATTGCGCGCAGCAACATTTCTTTCGTCCCGCCGCCGGCTGGAATCAATCCCACGCCGGCTTCGACCAAACCCATATAGGTTTCCGCGTGCGGTTGGCGGCGCGTGGCGTGCAGGCAAATCTCCGCGCCGCCACCGAGCGCGAGGCCGAAGGGCGCGGCGACCACCGGCCGCGGGCAGAATTTGATGGCCGCGGTCATCTGCTGGAAGTTATGAATCACCTGGGCCAGTTCGTCCCACTCGCCCTCCTGCGCGGCTAGCAGGAGCTGCATCAGATTGGCGCCGACGGAAAAATTGTCGCGATCGCCCGTGATCACGAAGCCTTCAAAGTCGCGCACCGTGTCTGAAGCGGGGTTGAGAACCGCGGCAATCAGCGAGAGCACGTCGCCGCCAATAGCGTTCTTGAGCGAATGCAGCTCGATGCAGCCGATGCCGTCGCCGAGGTCTACGAGCGACGCCCCGGAATTCGAGCGCACCACGCCGTGCGTGCGGCGAAAATCTGCCACGCGCGCGTGACCAGGGATCGAGGGAATGGCCACAGTCTGCCCAGTCGACGGCTGGAAGCAGGCATCCTTGGCGAGCGTATACCAGTTGGTGCGCGAAGCGGCCAGCAGCGCTTGCGCGGCAGCGCTCACGGGAAGACCCAGCGCCTTCATGCGGCTCACAGTTTCCGCCACGCCCGCCGCATCCCACATCTCAAAGGGGCCCATCTCCCAGTTGAAGCCGGCGCGCATGGCGGCATCGATCGCGGGCGCGTCGTCGGCTACCTCGCCAATGCGCTCGGCGGCGAAGTTCCACAGCGATGCCAGGAACGGCCACAGGAACGCCGCGGCCTTGTCTTTGGCAGGATCATTCTTGAGCAGTAGTTGCAGCCGCTCGGGCAGCGTCGCGGCGTTCTTCGCCATTTCCAACGCGGGCAGCGCCGCTTTCACCAGGGGGCGGTATTCGAAAGTCGCAACGTCCAGAACCAGGCGCTCGTCTTTGCCGTCTGCGCCGCGCACTTTCTTGTAGAATCCCTGGCCGGATTTATCACCAAGCCAGCCGCGCTTCAGCAGCTCTTCGAGTATAGCCGCGAACTTTCCTCTGTTCACGCCTTCGGGAAAGTTGGCGGCGACGTGCGCCAGAATGTCGATACCGACGAGGTCGGCAAGACGGAAGGTACCGGTGCGCGGCCAGCCGACGGCGGGGCCGGTCAGCGCGTCGACTTCTTCAATCGAGAGCCCCTGCGCCAGCATCAGGTTCGCCGCGTTGAACATCACCGCGATGCCGATGCGATTGGCAATGAAGTTCGGCGTGTCGTGCGCAAAGACGACTTCCTTGCCGAGCATGCGATCGGCAAAAGCAGAAAAAGCGGCGACCAGCTCGGGATCGCTTTCCGGCGTGGGAATCAATTCGACGAGGCGCATGTAGCGCGGCGGATTGAAAAAGTGCGTACCGAAAAATCTTTTCGCGAGCCCGGGAACGGCGGCAGCAATGCGCGCAATGGGTAGGCCGGAAGTGTTGGTCGTGAGGACGGCGTGAGCGCCGAGATGCGGCAGCGCGCGCGTGAGCAATGCGGTCTTGATTTCGAGATTCTCGGCTACGGCTTCGACCACCCAATCGCACTCGGCGAGTTTACGGAGGTCGTCGTCGAAGGTACCGGGAGTGATGAGGCGGCTGAGCGATGCCTCGAAGAAAGCGGCGGGTTTAGATTTCGCAAGCGCGTCGAGAGCGGCGAATGCAGGCGCGCGCTCCGCGGTTCGATCCTTTGGAGGAAGATCAAGCAGCAGCGTCGGGATTCCGGCATTGGCCAGATGCGCGGCGATGCGCAAGCCCATGGTTCCTGCGCCCAGCACGGCCGCGCGGCGCACCAGCAGCGGCTTCGCGCTCATTTTCGGTGCGACGGCTGCGGCCTCGGAAGCAGTGCTCATGTGAACTCTCCCTTTGCGGCGTGAAATTGGATGCGAACCACGAGGGGTAAACGTTCGCAGCATACGCAAGCTGGCGGCGACGGGTCAAGAATCGGAAATGCGCCAAAATCGGAAATGCTCCGTCGTCGATCATGTCCGCAATGAATCATGAGCGTTTTGGTCTGTTTGCAGCCAGCGAGCAGGTCAAATCTTATCTCTTGACTCGGGGTCTGTCTTATGCCTACATTGTAGGCATGGCAGATTTGTTAGGGACCTTTGAGCAAGCGGTACTGCTCGCGATCCTGCGCCTGGGCGACGACGCATACGGCAGAGCGATCCTGCGCCAGGTTCAGGTTTTGCTGACGAGAAGCGTGGTGGCGGGGGCCGTATACACCACCTTGGATCGCCTGGAGCAGCGTGGGTTCGTCGCTTCGAAGCTTGCGCCAGGCACGGCGATCCGGGGCGGCCGCGCCCGCCGCTATTACATGATTGCAGCCGCAGGGAATCGCGTCCTTGCCGATGCACAAAAGACCCTGGCAAAAATGTGGCAAGGCGTGACGCTGCCTGCGGCGGTGAAGTCATGAACCACCAAGGTCCGCCACGATGGGCGGAATTCCTGCTGAAGCAGCTACTGCCGGCGCGCGATCGTGAAACTGTGACCGGTGACTTGCGTGAGGAATTTGCGGAATTCTGCGCGCCGCAATTTGGCCGCCTGCGCGCCAACCTTTGGTATTTGCACCAAATCTCCAGCATCGCAGGACGATGCATTGGAGAAGGAGGAACGATGACGAAGTTACTTTCCCTGACCTCGGCAATCACGCTGTTGTGCGGCTGCTGGCTGGCATTCATGGAGTACCAGCTGCGTCATCCGGGATTCGCATCGCGAGCCGCCGTAGCATTGCTCATTGCGGCAGCGGGCCTGGCCACACTGCTGGTGCGCCTGCTGCATCTTGGCGTGCGCAGCGAACGCTGGCTTTGGGCGGCAGCGGCGGCCCTGATCGGCTTGGGAGTGTACAGTTTTCTTCGCAATGCACGTGCCGCGCATTTTGAGGGCTTTGTTTTCGTCATCGCGATTGTGCTTGTGCTGCAAGGTCTGCTGATGCTCGCGACTCTCGGACGACAAAACCATCCAGGCCAAACCGTCGCCGGAACATAATCGAGAGCACTTAGTACTCGATCTTGTTCGGTGACGCGATCCATGCGGCAAAGCTGGCCCACGCCTCGTCGCCCAACAACTGGGTGGCTCGGAGCTTGCGGCCGGCAGAGTCTTTGCGCAGTTCCGCGTAGAGAAACGCGTCGTCAAATCCGGCGCGGGCCGCATCGGCGGCGCTGGCGCCGTAGTACACGGCATCGACGCGCGCCCAATACGCGGCCGCCAAACACATGGGGCACGGCTCGCAACTGGTGTAAAGCTCGCAACCGGCAAGCGTGAAGGTTCCCAGCGCTTTGGCGGCGGCGCGAATGGCATTTACCTCGGCATGCGCCGTTGGGTCGTTGGTCGCCGTTACGGAGTTCGCGCCCTCGCCTACAATCTTGCCGTCGCGCACGATCACCGCCGCGAACGGACCTCCCTTGCCCGTGGCCACGTTTTCGGTGGCCAGCGCAATGGCGCGGCGCAAAAATTCCGGATTGGGTTGACCGGGCACTTTCGTCGTTCCTCATTCCGCGCGAGAAATGCAAAGACAAAATCAGTATGGCACACGGTCGCGCGTGTTTTGCGTTCGACTTTAGGTGCTGTAGCGGGCTGCGCGAAGCCGTGTTCACTGAGCCCGCGTATACTGCAATCAAATTCATGGAGAGCTCGAAGTGAGCCTGGGAACATTGTGGATCGGATTGTATTGGACGTGGATCGCACTTGAAGTTGCGATCGCCGTGGGGACGCGCGCGCGGCGAGCGAAGGCAAACGTCCAGGACCAGGGAACACAGGTCCTGTTGTGGGTGGTCATCATTCTTTCGCTCACGGCAAGCGGCTGGATGCGCCACCTGGAGCTTGCAGACATGCACATCGGCGAACGCTGGCTGCGTTCTGCGAGCGTTGCCTTGCTGGCAGCCGGGCTCGTGGTGCGTGTCACTGCGATTCTTACGCTGGGCAAGTGGTTCACTGCGAATGTAGCAACACACGCTGCGCAGACCATTCAGCGTGCGGGCCTCTATCGCGTGGTGCGCCATCCATCGTATCTCGGCATGGAGATCATCTTCCTGGCGATTGGCCTGCACACACACGACTGGGCTTGCCTGGCGGCCGCTTTCATTCCTCCCACGCTTGCGGTCTTGTATCGCATCCACGTGGAAGAAGCCGCACTGCTCGGCGCCTTCGGCGAAGAATATGCGGACTACATGCGCACCACCAAGCGCCTGATTCCCGGAGTGTACTGAGAAGATTGCGTCGTCTTCGCATCCTATCTGAGGCGTCCGCGCCGCGCGTCGCAACCACCCGGAAGCAGGCGGAAGTAAAATGCCTTCATGGCCGCGCCCGCAACTCTTCAAGCGTTGAATGCGCGCATTGTCGCGTGCAATTTGTGTCCGCGGCTGCGCGCGCATTGCACTGAAGTGGCGCAGAAACGCCGTCGCGCCTATGCCGATTGGGAATACTGGGGCCACCCCGTGCCCTCGTTCGGCGACCCCAAAGCCCGCGTGCTGGCGCTGGGCCTGGCGCCCGGAGCGCACGGTTCGAATCGCACCGGAAGGCCTTTCACCGGCGACGGCTCGGGCGACTTTTTGTTTCCGGCTCTGCACGCAGCCGGGTTTGCGTCGCAACTTACCGCAACCTCGCGTGACGACGGCATGATGCTCAGCGGCCTCTGGATCACCTCCGTAGCGCGCTGCGCCCCGCCGGGCAACAAACCCACGCCGGAAGAGTTGCGCAATTGCGCACCTTGGCTCGACCTTGAAATGCAATTGCTCACCGAATTGCGCGTGGTGGTGTGCCTGGGCCGCATCGCGTTCGATGGCCTGCTGGCGCACGAGTCGCGCCTTGGCCGCTTGCCAAAACGTACGGGCTTCGTCTTCGCGCACGGGGCCGAATACGAACTGCCGGACGGACTTATGGCTATCGCCAGCTATCATCCTTCGCTGCAAAATACCAACACCGGCAAGCTCACGCGGCCCATGCAGCTCAACGTCTTCAGACGGGCGCGCAAGCTGGCGGGGATGAAATGAATGGGCAGGAGCGTGGCCGCACTGCAAGAAAGGAAGCACGATGGAGCGAATCGCAAAGGAAATTCTGAAGGACTTGAATCTGGACGAGGTGGCTCCCAAAGCGCGCGGGCCCAAGAACCCGGTGGACCACTGGACGCCGCCACTCCTGCTGGAGCGGGCCGCGTATCTGCGCAAATTGGCGAAGCATGGCGACGGCTCGGCATCGGAGACGCTGAAGGAGTATCCGCAGCACTTTGCGATGCTCTCCTTCCGCAGCCGCAGCGGCGAGGTGGAAATACACGAGCGCTTTGCGGATCTGTTTGTCGTGCTTTCCGGAGCGGCTACACTTGTGACCGGCGGCGCGGTCACCGGGGCGCACATGGTGGCGCCCGGAGAAACGCGCGGCGTCTCGATCGCAGGCGGCACGCGGCAAAATCTGCGGCCGGGTGACGTGGCGCATGTGCCCGCGGGCACGCCGCATCAAATGCTGCTCAAAGGCGATGAAACCATCGCCTGCCTGGTCATGAAGGTGCAGGAAGTTACTTAGGAGCGGAGCGAGCCGGAGCGCCGCGGTAAGGATTGGAGCGGGAGACCGGGATCGAACCGGCGACATTCAGCTTGGGAAGACGGCAGTCTATTGGAAACAAAGAACATAGCGTTTCCTGCATCTCGTTCTGGCGATTGAGAATACCGGGTTTTCAGTCTGTGCGCCCTTCACAAATCAAACGGAGCACAAATGGAGCACACGAATCTTCCTGTGAGGCTTCGCATGCCTTCACTTCTGTTCTGCGCTCGGGTTCGACTCGCGTCGCCGCGCCTGATTCTCCAACTCGGAAGGTTCATCCACAGCTATGCTTCAGAGTAGAATGCAGAGTTGTGGACCTGATCACCCTGCTCAGTAGGCCGGAAGGCAAGACGCTGGAGTTCAAGCGCGATCTCTCGTCCCCGGACGGTGTGCTGAAGGCCATCGTTGCGTTCGCCAACACTTCTGGCGGCGTTGTCGTGCTGGGAGTCGAGGATGGCACAAAGAGGGTCAAGGGCGTCCCGAACATATTGGCGGAGGAAGAGCGCCTGGCCAATCTGATCGCGGACAGCATCTCCCCAAGGCTGGTCCCTTCTATCGAAGTGATGCCCTGGAGAAAGACTCAGGTCTTGGCGGTCGAGATTTATCCGAGCGCCGGCCGACCACACTTTTTGAATCGGCTGGGTCCAGAAGAGGGTGTCTTTGTTCGTGTGGGTTCAACGAATCGGCGAGCAGATCTGTTTCTGATCGAGGAGATGCGGCGCTACAACCAGGTCTCCTCGTTCGACGAACAACCCAGGCCGGAATTGAACTCGGAAGCAATCGACTTCCGAGCTGCTTCCGAGTTCTTCAAGCCAATTCGCAAACTGACGCGCCCTGAGTTGCAAACTCTCAAAATCGTAACGAACTACCAAGGCCGGATTGTGCCGACTATCGGAGGCATCCTCCTCTTCGGTGCCGGTCGGCTAAATCACTACCCGGACGCATGGATCCAAGCAGGCCGATTCGCCGGCAACGATCGGCGCCGGATACTCGACTCTACAGAGGTGCGCTCTTATCTTCCGGGCGCTGCCGAGGATGTGATCGCATTCTTGCGGAAGCACATGGCTCGTGAGGCAGTCATAGGCTCGGTGAAACGAACAGATCATTGGACGTTTCCGGTGGTTGCAGTCCGCGAAGCGATCATGAATGCGATTGTCCACGCAGATTACGCTCAGCGGGGCGCACCCATACGCGTTGCCCTATTTGACAACCGCCTGGAAATTGAAAACCCTGGTCTTCTCCCATTCGGACTCACAATCGAAGACATTCAAAAGGGCATTTCCAAACTCCGCAACCGCGTCCTGGGTCGTGTATTTCAGGAGCTGGGGTTGATCGAACACTGGGGAAGTGGAATCCAGCGAATGACCGCAGCGTGTCGCGATCAAGGACTGGATGCACCCCAATTCGAAGAAATCGGGACACATTTTCGAGTGACGCTCTCGGCCATCCCCCGCAGTGCGCCAGCGACCGACGCTCGCAACGAGGCTATCCTCGCTGCACTTGGCGAAAGCTCAGAGGTTGGACTTTCAACGTCTCAGATCGCAAAGCAGATCAAGCTTTCTCCACGCGCGGCCCGAACGCGTCTCGCATCTCTCGTGGAGCGAGGATTGATTGTGGAGATTGGAAGCGGGCCGCAAGACCCTCATCGGCGCTATCACCTTGCATCTGAGAAGTCGTGAGTACATGGATTTCTAGGTTGGGCGTCGTTAAATCGGCTTTTGACTGAGAATCTTCTTTGTCCGATTTTCGATGTTCTGCATTCAATTTCTTTTACGGAGCAGTGCGACGCGCTGTAGTGTCATTTTTTCGCCACGACGACGGTGACGGCAAAGGGCGGCAGAGTCAGCGTGGAGCTGCTCCAGGGCTGGGCTGCTGGGCGGGTAACACTGGCGGTGACATCGACCGTAGTGACGCTGCCATGCGCGAACTCCGGCGGCAGTTGCAGGGTGATGTTACGGTTGCGCTTGTTCACAACGAGCAGCTTCTTCTCGCCGCTGCCGCTTTCGAAGGCGGCTGCATCGATATCCCTTCCAAAGCTGTTCATGTGAAGCATCTTGTCGCCAACAGCGAAGTTGTCGTGCAACAGGCGCAGTACTTCAAAACGCGCATTTGGTCTTCCGGTGGCCCAATCGATCATGGTGACATCGGGATACTGCGATGGAAACCCAACCAACTGCGATTCGCCAACAACATCGATGCCCAGCCGCGCCGTCTCAATGTAGACATAGGCGTAGAGCGCGCCGGATGCGTTCCAATAGATCGGCGGAATATGCGGATCTTTCACGCTGTTGGAGCCAGGCAGGATGGAGCCGATCTCATCGAGGGTGGTGCGCGTCGTGGGCGATAGGCGTTTTCGGATCTCTTCGATGTATCGCACTACGGCGAGCAGTCGGTCAGCCTGATCGAAAAAAGTGTACTGCCATATGTCAGGATTTTCTGCTCCCTGCTCCCCCGATGCGTAGAAGTGGTAAGAGATCATATCCAGCTGCGTGCCGGGCTTGTGGCTCGCCGGATTGAGAAAGTACTCGATCATCTCCGCGTCGTGCTCTGGAAAGGCCAGCGCGAGGCCCACAAACTTCATTTGAGGATTAACCTTGTGCAGCGCGCCGGTAATGGCGTCGTAGCAGATCGCGTACTGCTCCAGTGTGAAATGGTGTTCGGCCTCGATTTCGTTAAAAACCTCCCAGTACGGGATCCGGTAGTAATAGCCGGAGTCGTGGCGCACGCCCAACTCATCGGTAAAACCGCCTTGCGTATACCAGCTGACCAGCCGAGCATAGTAGCCGGCGACATCGTTGCAGGTGGGATCGAGCAGCTCAGTGCCCTGACTTTCGCTTCCGAAGAGCTGATCGGGGTCGGCGGGGACGACGACGGGCTTCGAGGTCTTGAAAAACCAGACCGGAATCGTGCTGAAATTTAAAATCGGCGAATGGCCTTCGGTTGCGTGCAGGAAGTCGAGCGTCATCGGGTCGATGCGTGAGAAATCCCAGGAGGTCTTGCCGTCCTTCGGCGGCTCGAGTTCCGCGACCGCGAACCTGGGAAAGGGATACCAGGGTACGTAGCGGACATAATCCGCGCCAAGCTCTTTGACCGCGGCAAAGCTGGCGTCATGGATGGACGAGCCGCGTTCCAGAGGAGGCATCACCACCACCTGCAGCGTGGGCGAGGTGCGCAAAGTCCTCTCCGGCTTGTCCCATTGCACCGTAATTTGGATAGGCTTGTCGGGTATGACTTGTGCTTTCGCACCCATCACCAGGAGAAGCAATGTGAGTGCGGTAATCCGTCTTGAAAAGTGCATGGTTCACTCTCCGGTACGTCTTATCGGCCGGGCTGATTCTGCGATCCGGCAGTCCAGCCTTTCTGTTTCATCCGGCGACTTGGTACCGCTTCCATCGCGTCATTCCTGCTTCAGGTCAGCGCTTTCACTGGCCGGCATAGCCGCAAGCAGGGTCAGATACCCATCGACAAGCAAACCCTCATAGCCGTGGGGTGTTCCGTCCCAGGCGGTCCAATCGTAGGTTTTGCCGTTGGGGCCGCGCCCTTGGAATCCGCCCGCTTCGAAGGCCTTCAGCATGGGGAAGAGGATCGCGTCCGCTTCCTTGTCGCGGCCCAGTTTGCGCAAGGCCTGAATCGCGAAGTACGCATAGCAGGCGGTTGCGCCGCCGTTTTCGTAGATCTGGAATGCGTCGGAGCCATCTGCTTTGGCAGGCCCGCCAGCGCCCCAGTTGTGATCCACGTAGTCGTCGCGGCGAACGGGAATCAGGTTTCCGGGCAGACCGAGATCGAAGCGGTTGTAGCCGACCTCCTTCATTTTGGCCATCAACTTATCCCATATCGCGTTGCCTTGGGCGTCGGAGAGCAGCCCGTAAGTTTCAGCGACGCCGCTGACAAAAAGGAAATAGTAGTCGTGCAGTTTGCCGTCGGCGCTCTTCCAACCCGCCAGCACGCCGGTCGCGGGATTGTAGAAGGTGGGGTAGAAGGCGGCCTTCAGCATTTCCGCGCGGCGCTTGTAGATCGCGGCATCGGCAGGTGCGCCAGCCTGGCGTGCAAGCTCTTCCATGTCCCGAAACGCCTTGTACGCGAGCGCGTTTGAATAGGCGTCCTTGTGAGCAAAGCCGATGGTGTCCCACCAGTTGGATGGACGCACGGTCAGCTTCTCAGTCCAGGAGCCGGAGTTACCGCTGACGGGATACTCCATGAGCCCATCGTGATCGCTGTCGAACTCAATCATCTTGTCCGCCCAACTCTTGATGACGGAGTAGTTGCGTTTGAGCCAGGGGAGGTCGTGGCTTGCCTGGATATAGTCCGAAGTGGCCATGACCAGAGACGGATAGGTGTCGAGGAATGCGTATTTCAGGTGTGGTTGATCGTCATAGCCGACCATGCCGTAGCCCTTCATCTCGCCCACGTAGCGATCGAGCGATTGGCGAAGGATATCGTTTGCACTTAGGCCGTCAGCGAGCGGCGGCAGGTATACGGCCATCATCGAATAAATGAACAGCGTGAAGGCGCACGCATCGCTCGCGCTGTTGTTTGCGAGGACGCGCCGCCGAGGGTTGATTTGCAGGATGGTCAGGAAGTCCCTGCGGTATCCATCGTACCGGGGATCGTTCTCGACGCTCGCCTTGCCGGGATCGGGATAGATATCGGCGACTTCGAAACGGTATTCGATTTGTTTTTGTCCCCCGTTGGCTGGGGGAAACGAAACCTTGATGAACTTGTCTCCGGAACGCGAGGCATCGTAGCCGAGGGTAAATCGGTTTGCAGTTGTTGTGATGCGAAGGGTCCCTTGGTGCGGGAAATGAAGCAGCGCCGGCAGGCGCATGGTGCCGTAATCCGTGAGGAGGCCGAGCAGCGTGGCATGGCTTTCGATTGTGAAGCCAAGAACCAGGGGCGGGGTAGACAGCTTTGGAGCATAGGTCGACCGGATTGTAAAACCCCGATCGTCGAATTCAAAAGTCCACACCGGAACCTCTTCCGCTTCTGCGAGAGAATACTTGATGGTGCGATTCTCCCTGGTCACTTTATAGCCGGCAGTTGACTTGGCAAGCGGAAGCATCACATTTCCATCTACCTTGTTCTTGCCCAACGAATCGACAGCGAGCGCAATAAAGCCGGGTTGGTCCGCAGCCATTTGTGCACGAAACATAGCCGAATGAAATTCAAGATCCGTCGCGCTGCCAGTCCCCTCGGAACCCGCTTGACCGGTTTCCGCGGCTAATCGAGGCAAACCTGGGACAGCCGCTGCTCCAGCCATCAACTTCACAAATTCCCGTCTCGTCGATCCCATCAAATCTCCTCCTATCCAACAGGGTTTTCTGTGCGCCTTCGAATAAGCCGCACCAGGCTCTTTCCACTATCGAACTCGGCCTTGATCGTTTGCCCATTCCACCGAGCGCTTTCAGGCAAACCTTCCGCGGCGACCTGAATCGAAAAAGAGGCGTCGTTAGAGAAAACCTCAAGTGGATCTCCCGGCGACCAACAAACAGTAAGTTTGGATAACGATTCGAGGAAGCTCTGATCTCCGCGGCGAAGATAGCTGCCATCGCTCACGAAAAAACGCTCTATCGTGCCGCCAGGAATAGACGCTCGTCTGAGATGCAGCAGATATGCGTCCGTCGTCCACTCGCCAATGCGAATCGCCATCGTGCCCGGTGTGGCGATGGCGCGGCGATTGATATAGAACTCTTCGACTGCATCCGCCGTCTGAATCCGTACGCCAACATACGTTGGGTCTTCCATTACCTCACACTTCGCCGGAGCCTCGGGATTCAGATCAATTGCCGCGATGAATTGCTGCAGGCTCGCCTGTGCCTGCGGGCGAAAAACCAGATAGGGCACTTTCCTGTCGGGATCGTGATCGGCCAGTCCGGAGTCTTCGTGAATCTGGCTGGGCGGGTAAAGCATTCTGACCTGCGCATTGGCCGTATCATTGCTCAGCTTGACGCCGCCTGAAGTGTCAGCCTTGTAGTCGCCCGCATAGTGCAGCAACCAGTCCAGTTGCCCCTCGGCGTGCGCACGCACGTCGTCAGCGATCAGGATGAGGCTCCCGCTCCAGAGCCAGTGACGGTAGTTACGCGTAAACCAGCGAGCCATTGGGCCGGTTGCATCGGCATAAACATATTTCAGGCCGTGGCCGTCAATCAAACTATGTAAATGGCCTGGGAATTTGCAACCCAATCCAATATCTTCTTCCGGCTGGCCTTGGCCATTGAAGAGGATCACATTATGCGCGCGGCTTGTTCGATAGTAGGTGGTGTACTCCGGTCGTGAATACTTGCACGTTCCTGAATCAATAATGAGCGGCTTGCCATTCTTGAAGAGCACGAATGATCCCGCATCGGCATGCGCGTGATTCCACGTGTAACCCGATTTCATCGCCAGAAACGTCGCGTCGTTCTCCCACGAGGAACGCATCGTGGCCCAGCCCATATGGCCGTACACGCAGGAATCCGGCGCGTCGTCCTGCCCGACTTGCTGCGGCGAAGACGACTGCCGCAGAAGTGAAAGCAGCGTGCCCTGTGGATGCGTGTGCACATGCGCCAGGTAGCGCGCGGCATCTGGCGTCGCCAGACCGCACGCTGCCAACAAGAGCAGCGTCTCGGTTACGTCCACGGACGGGGGCGAGTCGTCAAAATTTACCGTCAGGAATCCCGATGATGCGGGGTAAAGCGTCTGCAAAAAGTAGGTCGTGATGTGGCTAAGCGGTTCAATGCGCGGCGCTTTCCGATCCGGAAAAGTGTTCTGCCATGCAAGGCGATACTGCAGATATTGTGAAACGCCATAATTCGTGTAGCTGACGCCCTCATAGGAAGGGCCGGATCGCTCGAATGTCGGCATGCGGTTCTGCTCAACGTTGCCTTTGTATTCGAACCACTGAGCAAAGCCGGCATCCACAGCATCAATCCATGCTTGCGCGCGTGCATCGTCGCCGAGTAACGCCAGCGCACAAAGCCCTGCGCCGGTTACGCATACTCCCCACCAGTTGTGTCCCATGGAATCGAGCGAATGAATGCGCTTTCCGGGCAGGATCCAGTCATTGAGGATGGGCTCCACGGCCATGCGAACCATCGTCTCTGCAACGGCCTTTCGGTCCTCCTTGGTGAGGAACTCCCAAAGCGCGTCATAAGCCGTGGAGTAGCCAAAACTGAATTCGGTCGTTTCCAGCACCGAGTGCCATGGTGGAACGCGCTGAACAAGTCCGGGGCCGGCCCAGCGAGCATATCCAGCGTAATAAAGAAGAGCGCTGCGTAGCTTATCCGCGTATCGTTTTTCGCCCGTCAACTGATATAACAACCCAAGCGTCAGTCCCATGTCGGCAATCTGGCTGCCCGGAACGTTGTAATTAGCCTGCTGGCCACCGCCAATCTCGGCAACGCTCTCTGGAAAGAAATTGGCCCTCAACAATTCCTCGCCGTGATTCTTCAAAAACGCATCCGTTGCCCGGTCGGAGGAGAGCATTTGCCGAATACGCTTCAATGCGGTCGTGTTGTAAAAAAGCCTCGGACGGCCGATTCGCCGGCCCTTCGCCGCGTTTTCCTGTGCTGGGTTGGCGACGGGTTCAGCCAGCAATGAAACGGAGCCGAGAAAGGCCGGGCTGGCCAACGCCATGAGTTTCATCAATGTGCGCCGGCTTAGGTTTTCGGGTTGGCTTATTTGCTTCATTTCAATTCGGTCCGTTTACGCCGCGCGCTTGTCCAGGTAGCCGGCTTCTTGTCCAAGGGAAACGGCAACTGCTCTACTTGGTCACGGACACTGGAATCTCCAACGTGCCTACGCTTCCCGACAGAACATCGCAGACACCGGCAATAATGTGCTTCCGCCTACAGTCGCTAGTCCTCTTAAAACTTCACGGCGTTTCATTCTTGTTTGGACTAATCTACCTTACTGCGTTTTGCTTGAACTTGGGAGAGCTTGCGCGACCGGCCGATGTTTTCTCGCAAGCCAATCGATGTTCTCCTGGCATTTGGCGCTGGCAATCGGAAATCAACCATGCCCTCAGCAGCAACATGTGCTCTTTTGAGCGATCTAAGCGAGCATAATACTGCCCCGTAAGCGAATATCGATGCTCGATGAGCCAATCAGCAATTCCACATTCCCTGTGTCGTACTCGTAGCCATTCTTCGCTTCGTCCCAATAGCGCAGAGCGATGTGATCGTGCGGCAGAGAGAACGTAACAGTCTGCGTTTCTCCGGGCCGTAAAGGAACGCGGCGAAATCCTGCCAGTTGCAACTTTGGCCGTTGTACTTTGCCAACCGCCTTAACGTAAAACTGAACTATTTCATCACCGGACTTAGTTCCCGTATTTGTGATTTCTGCCGTTACTTGGATTGTGTGCTCCGGCAAGAGCCGGTCGGCACCGACATGTAAGTTTTTATATGTAAAGTTTGTATAACTGAGGCCATGACCGAATGAATAGAGAGGTTCACCCTGGAAGTACATATATGTTCTTCCGTGCTTGATATCGTAGTCGTGAAAGTTAGGCAGTTGGCTAACGTCACGATACCAGGTCGAGCAGAGCTTTCCACCTGGATTGTAGTCTCCAAAGATGGCGTCCGCGATTGCTTCGCCTTGCCGCTCACCGGCAAACAAGGAACACAAAATTGCCGAAGCCTTCTGGCTTTCCAATTCGAATGAAACCGGGCATGTGGTATTTATGACGACGACAGTGCGCTGATTGGCCACAAGGACTGCTTCAGCCAACTCATGCTGCACATCAGGAAGGTCCAAGCTCCAACGATCGTGACCTTCGTCGGAAAGCAGCCGGTTCACTCCCAAGAAGAGGATTACAACGTCTGAACTCGTGGCCGCTTTAACCGCCGCATCAAGAAGAGCCTGATTCCTTGGGCCTACAATCGTACAACCGGGCGCAAATACGACGCGAGTTGCCGATTCTTCCGGAGACTCGGCTGGGGTCAGTTCGAACGAGGCCAGATTAAAGAAGGGCTGGCGGCTCTTGGACCGAAACCTGAGAAAGACAATGTGGCTTCCAGTAGTCGCGGGTATCGAACTTGAGACCGTCTGCCAGTCGAACATGCTGCGCGAAGCTGTTGCCTCAAGACTCACTAGCGGCGCGTTGCTGCGATCGTCCAGGTAAACGTCGATTCCGCCTTCGGTCTCAGCAGCATATTGGAATTCGATCGCCGTCTTACCCGCGAAATCGATCGGGCCGTATTGTGCCCAGCTATTGTTGGCAATGTTTGTCAGGTATTCGGTTCCATCGTGCGTATAAGCGGCAATCGGTCCACGATAATTGGAAGTGCTCAGGTACTGTCCGGCCATGATCTTGCCGTGATACAGCGACTCCCCAAGCGCAGCTGAAATACCTGCATAGGGTGAGACAAGGTGGGTAGGCCGACCACTGTAACCGCCCAGATGGCACGCGCCCGCCATGGGGCCAATGACCGCAATTCGCTTCAAGTTCCCTTTATCCAGCGGGAGAAGGTTTTCCTTGTTTTTCAGCAACACAAGAGACTGGCGAGCCGCCTCCCGCGCCAGGTTACGATGCCCCTTCTCTTCGAGAATCTCCGCAGTCAAACCGCTCCACGGCACTGCATCGGGAGCATCGAATTCTCCAAGCAGGACACGTCCCGTAAGGACTCGCGCGAGCGCATTCCGTATGGCCTCTTCAGAAGCGAGCTTCTCCTGGACGGCCTTCATCAGAGACTCTGAGTAGGTCCTGCCGCAGTTCAGGTCTGAGCCGGCTTTGATCGCCAGTGCTGCGGCTTCATGGGGCGTTTCGACATAGTGATGGGTCTGATAGATGTCTCGGATTGCATCGCAATCGGAAACGACGTAGCCTTTGAAGCCCCAGCGCTTGCGAAGGATATCTGTCAGCAGAAATGGGCTGGCAGAGCATGGGATTCCCCATAAAGAGTTGTAAGCGGACATCACGCTGAAGACTTGGCCTTCGCGAACACAGGCCTCAAACCCGCGCACGTAATATTCCCAGAATGAGCGCCGGTCTGGCGCCGCGTCGGCATAGTCGCGATCGGTATCGGTTTCGTTACAAACGAAATGTTTGGCGCATGAGATTGTCTTCAGATACTGTGGATGATCGCCCTGCATCGCGCGAGTGACGTGTACGCCGAAAACCTGGACGAGCAAAGGGTCTTCGCTGAAGTTTTCCCACACCCGCCCCCATCGCGGATCGCGGAGCCCCATGTTGACGGTAGCCGGCGAGAAAAATGTCAGTCCGTAACCCTTCTGATTATGACACGCCCTCGCTTCATCCGATACGGCGCTGTAGACTTTATCGACGAGTTCGGGATTCCACGAGCACCCTAGCGCAATCGGCTGCGGAAAGGACGTGATCGGTCCGTCAATGGCCATGCCGTGAAGTGCTTCTGTCCAATATTGGTACCTCTGTAATCCCAATCGCGGCAGCGCAGGGGCGCTGTTCACAAGCTGTCCGACGACTTCTTCCAGAGTCATCTGGTTTACGATCGCCGAAGCACGTTCTCGCGCATTCTCAAATGCGCCGCTCGAGACTTGACCAACGTCATTTGCAACTGCCTTCGCCGACGCGGTCCGGTCAAAAACGGCTGCCGCGATAATCGCGGCCGAACCAGAGATGAAATCGCGGCGAGAAACTGAGTCGCGAATATGTTCTGTCGTAGCTACTTTGGCTCTTTCATTGAATTGGCCCAAGCTATTCTCCTTTGCTCGTTTCAACGCTTAAACTCATCGGTCAACCTGAAAGCTTCCTACTGAAGCGGGATCGATCGGACATACACGGGTTTCAAAGTAACCGGCCCCAACATTCCCGACGTCAGGAGCGGGGATGACGCAGTAATTTTCTTGATGTTCGTCCATGTGTATCGTTGTGTGACGCCCGGTTGCGCATCGCCGATAAGTCGGTTTGGCCAGAGATTTGTTACCTCAACTTCGACAGTGTTATCGCCGGCATGCAGGTAAGCGTCGATGCGCGCTGTGTAGGGAGACTTCCAGAGCGGCGTGAACGACGTGCCGTTAATGCGAATGCGGGCCACTTCGTACACTTCGCCCAGGTCGAGCCAGAGCTCGCGGCCGGGAATAAGTTGATTGGCATCGATGTGAACGGTAGTTCGATACGTCGCAGTACCGGAAAAATAGCGAATCCCTGGATCGGAAAATTCAGTCCACGATTTCAGTGATGGCACGTCGACATGTGCCGGAGCGCCCCATTTCGGCGGAAAGTTGAGAGTCCAGCCCGTATTAAGCAGTTGCGGTGCTGCCGCAGGGATCTCCACGTTCACTTTGCGCCCGTTGGAAAGGGTCGCCGAGTAAGCGCCGGGAATGGACGTTCGTAATACCAGTTGGTTGCTCTCTTCAGCAGCCATCGTATCGTCGGAGAATGGGACTGCCTGACCATTCTGCTGCAGTTGGGTAAGATGCAGCGTCGCTGGATGGCGAAAGGCAACGAAGAATGTTTCGTAGGGCCCGAACGAGACAGGAATTCTCGTGCGGCCATCGCTTGTTCTTTCGTAGAGCATCGCAGGCGTCACATTGCCCGTGACAGGATCGAAGACCTCCGGCTGCAGATTGGCGACGCGGAAGGTGATTGCGGATGTAACTGCTTCCGGCATACTGTTGCGGATGAAATAGATGTCCGCCGTCGCTGTGCGGCGATGAATGTAGTCAATGGCCGGCGATTCCGCCTCAAGGTCCGGCAGGATATGTAATGCGCCGAGAGCACCTCGTGCCTTCGTCCCGCAAAAAAGCGTGCCACGGCCGACGCGGACTCCCACATTCGGAGACGCAACCGAACAACCGCCCCAAATCTTTTTGGAGAGTTGCTGGTAGCGCGCCTCCTCTGCGGCCGGCACAATGCCCTGAGGCCGCAGCGGGCGCTCACCCACTACAACACCTCCAGCTGCCAGATATCGCTCGACGAACTCCAGCACCGAAAGCGGAACAACCCGCCAAGACGGGAGGACGAGCATTCGATAGTGAATTCCTTCAGGCGTGTGCAGGCCGCTTGCATCGGCCACGATGCGATGCAACAGCGCTTCCGTGTCGGTCACGTCATAGTCGTAGCCCGGCAGAACTCCCGCCGGATCGTCTCTTTTGAGGCGAACGTAGTTGGGAACCTGATCGCCGTAGTAATAGAGAACGTCAGCGACGGGTTCGCCTTGCTGCATCATGAATTGCCCGCGGTTTAGATAGGCCGTGAACGCACCCGCCTCTTGCCACCATGTAACTTTCGTATTGAGATACGTGCCCGCGAAATACTCCTGACCGGGAAGGCCCATCTCAGCGGGCGAGCTTGCGAACTGATGCCACACAAGCCGGTTAAGTCCCTCGGTCAGCGCCATGTCAAACGAGGGTTTCAGGTTCATGCCGATCGACTCCGTCCAGTGGTTGCCCATGCTGGTCTCGCCCTCGTCGGCAACGATCGGCCTGCCATAGATGTGGGCAGCGCTGGCAGCTTCTTTCACAAAGTAACGGTCGGTATCGGCGCTGCGATGGACTTTCGACATGGCCCAGAATTCCGTCTGCGGAACCGCGGAGTGCCGGAACGTTTCAAGCGCGTCAACGGGCTCGCCGTGAGGCCCACCCGATTCGCACTCGACACCAAGATGGAACTGCGCTGCGCGCCTGGCCATCGTGTCGAAATGCAGGTTGATGAGATCGCCCACGGTGCGGCGAAGGTCGGCAAGAAAGCGATCGCTTTCTTCCCTGCTGGTGAGGATACGGCCGGCAACGATCGGCAGATAAGGCACTGGATCGTATCCGCGCAGCTTGATGAACTCTGCGCGGAAGTTCTGCGTCCAGTTCATGCCCCCCATCTCCCAGCTATCGGTGGTCACATACTTAAGCGTGTTACCGAGATAGGGCTTGGCCTTGTTGAGCAGCGGCGTGAGTTCCTTGTCCCAATACATGTCGAGCGTCGCAGGCGATAGCGTGTCGAGCGAAAGTCCTTGCCAGGCGCCGCTGCCCGGAGACAGGCGAACGCCCGAGTTAGTGTAGCCGACAGTCAGCACTTCCCAGGGCCCAAGTGCCGGAGGATCCCAATGCAGCGTGTCGTTGGCGTCGACGTATTGCGTGACGTCGCGAACGTCAGCCACGTTGGCGTCCTCATCTCCAGGCTGCCCAACCACATCAAAGAGCAGATAGGCGCTGGGTGGAGTCGATCCGCCGTTCTCCACAGCGGCCGATTTCTGTGCAAGATTGGCACGGGGCGCGCGCGAATCACCGTCCTTTCCGGCAAGCATCGGCCCATGCCGCAACGGATAAGCAAGGACCGCGATGCGCTGGTAGAAAGCATTCTTGGGCGAAGGCTGCGGCAAGTGCGTCTCGCCCTTCTCCGCTAACGCACGCGACCAGGTGAGGATTTTGATCCCGTCTTTCGGCTGGATGAAGGGTGCCCCAAGATCCCAGCCGCTCGTGATCGTGAGAATAATTTCCAGATCGAGCTTGTGCGCGGTTTCAACCGCATGGAGGAAAAGGGCGGTCCACGCAGGGCTGCCGAAGGTCGGTCCCGCGGGCACTGGATCGTTGTCTTCCGCATCGGCGCCGTTGGCGTCCACAAGTAATACGCCGCCGTAGCCCTTCGCCTTCATCTCCGTCAGATCGTGATCGATACTCTCGATGGTGACGTGTCCATTGAGCCACCACCAATAGCAGCGAAGGCGCGCGGATGGAGGAGGATTCAAGAAGCCGCTGCGAAGCGCATCTTGTGCTACTGGAGCGGGGACCGTAACCACCGAGTGTCGGACCGCAGCGGGCCTTTGCGTGCCCTGCGCGTGCGCGCAAATGGAATCGAGAGCAATGCCGGCGCAGAGAAGAATAACGAGAAGACGCAAAGAGGCGCGAACCTGCAAGAAAAATGAAGTGCGATTCATCGAAAGAGTTCACTCCTAACGAAACAAGGCCAGCTTGCCGCAGGCGCAACTCGCCTTTCGATGACCCCTTCGTACAAGCTGCTCGCTGAAAATGGATAAGAGGAAAAACGTGCTGCGAGCCCCAGGAGCGAGGCCCGCAGCGGGATGAATGAAGGCTTAGAAGCTTATGACCCCCCTCAGACGCATAAAGCGCGGATCGTTGTATTGAGAGTCTCCGGTCTGCTGGCCAAAGCCGGAGTTAGTCAAGCCAGTCTGAATACTGCCGAGAAGGATGTTGTAGTTGAGCGGATTGAAGATATCGGCGCGGAACTCAAACGCTAACTTCTCGCGAATCGGGAAGGTCTTGCCGATCCCTGTGTTCCAGTACGGACCGATCGGGTACCGAATGCCGTTGCTCATTTCAGCTGAGCCACTTACGGTATTCAGGGACAATAGAGGCATTTGCTTGAAAGCTGGTTGCTCGCCGGGGTTGCATGGCGTTCCTACAGGACCCGGCCCCTGCGCCGGACCCCAGGTCGGCGGGATGTAGGTTCCGCCACTGACGGTCGCTCCCGAAACGCCAGGAGCCAGCGGAATGTAGCAAGTGTTGAACCAGTGGCTGTTTGACTCGCTTACTGTAGAAGAGGATCCATGATGATTAGGGGCACTCAGCGTCTGATGCGCCGCTTTCGGACTGAATCCAGTTGGCCATTGGCTGCCGGGCCAGCCGATTCCGGTGCCATTTTGCCAGTTAAGGGAGTTGTTCCAGTTCCAGGTGCCAAGCGCTTCTCTTACAAGCCGAGGCATGGACGAGAGAGCGGGAGTAACATAAACCGCGTCGAACTCGAGGAAACGATTGGGCTGCTGATCATAGTAATGCCCAGGTTGGGTATCCTGAGGGTTGATCCAGGCCTGCGTGTCCATGGTCTTGGAGAAGGTCGCGGCTGCATGGAATGTAAGCCCATGGGTTGTGCGCTTGGTTACTTCGCCATAGAGCGCTTGATAGTTGAAATTGCCAATACGGTGCCCGCCTAACTGGGACTGATTGATGGTGACGGACCCAAACTCTGGGTACGGCAGGTACAGATTCTGTTGCACAGTCGTGGCACTATTCAAGCTCGAAGAAGTGGGCATGTAGCCAGCCATCGGGTTAGGGACCGATCCATTCAGAATCGAGTTAACTCCTGCCCCTGGGCATCCGCCCCCGAGGTAATAGCATGCTGGCAGGACATTGATATTCCTCGATATCCCAATTCCGGCTGTATTTGCGCCGTGATAAGTGACGTCGACCAATATCTGGCCTCGGAATTGATGCTGAACGTCCACCGAATACATCATTGTCCTGGGAAGTAAGCGGTGACGATCTGTGAAGCTGAGGCTACCCCCGAGACCCGTGCTAAGCCCGAGCATGTTTCCCGTCGGCACCACAACTCCATTCGGAAAGGGATTGGTGAGGGTGCAGTACCCGTAGGCGTCGCCGCCCTGCGCCGCGGTGCAACTGGGAGGAGTGTAGTTGTTGTTGGTCGACGCATTAAAGTTGGTGTTCGCGGAGTAGCCGGTAGAGGGCTGGGTTGTAGGATTGTTGTCCATTTCAATGCCAAATCCACCCCTGATCACATCTTTGCTGGTTAGGCGGAGTGCGGCGCCAATGCGCGGCTGCCAGCGATCCCAAAGATCTCTGCTGAAAGGCAGTTTATAGATACTGCTCTGATAGACCAAGCCGCCCACATACCCTTGCGGAGCTGCCGTGCTGGCCGGGGGCGGGGTGCAGGAAGCAATGGCGGTTCCGGCAGCATTGGGAATGCAGAAGGGGTTGGGATCGGTGAAATCAAAGCCCAAAGCCTCCTTGTTATTCCGTTCCTTGTCCGGGCTCTCATAGTCCCAGCGGAGGCCGAGGTTCATTGTCAGACGGCTTGTGGCGCGCCAATCGTCCTGCACAAAAGCGGCCCAGTAGTTATACACGTAGGAAGGATCGGGCACGATCGTGGTGCTGTTGCCGTTTCCGGACGGATATCCCAGCAACATGGAAGCAAGGCCATCGCCATAGCCGGTAGTCGACTTGGCTGTCGCGCCGGCATTTTCCTGCGTAAATACATTGCTTGAGCTGAAGGTGCCCAAAATCGAGGTGTTACCTGTTCCGTCGCTCACGTTATGCAGCAATTGGAAACCGGCCTTGAGATTGTGCCTGGCGAGGGCCTTGCTGAAGAGCGCGGTCCCTTCAATATAGGTGGTGTAGTTGTTTTGGCCTTGGCCGACTTGCAGACCCGTGTAACCGGGGCCATTGCCGGAAAACGACATGCCGGGGAAGTTTTGCAGCGTTACAGGCAGTGCGCCGGTAATGCCGAAGGCTGTCGTGTCGAGGAACTCTCCGCCGCGAATCAAGTGAAAGGGGTGATACGAGCCGCCGACGTGGAGGTTCAGCACTTCGGTAGGGTTGATGATCCGGGTATAGTCGATGATGCCCACGCTCCAGGCCTGGAGCTGGGGAACCCATGCGCTGCCGATCTCATCGTCCGGATAGCCCGCATCGGCATTGGCAACGTTATTGACAGCGCTCCTGTTAAAACTGATGTGCATCTTGTTGTTGTCGTTAAACTCGTGGTCGACGCGCGCAGTCAGCGCATGGTAGTGAATGGCGGTCCCATAATCCAGGGGCAAATAATTGTTGGCGTATGGCGTTGCGGGCGTCGAACTTGTCGCATTCGGCAGGGGCCAAATGCTCTGTTTATAGCCGGTAGGCGAAGCTGCGCCGACAAAAACTGCGCCCGCGGGGTTCCACCTGGACTGTGGAATGCAGTTGGTATCGCCGTTGCAGAGCGTAGGATTGCCGGGACCTTCGGTATACTCTTGCGTGAACGATTCGCGCTCTCCGGGGAAACATCCGGCAGGCTGGCCGTTTGCAGCGGGATTGCTGGCGCACCATGGCGCGTAATTTACCGGCGCGCCCGCCGGAACCGTCGTCGTCGGATCGAAGATGGCATTGCCGCCGTTCGCTGTGCCGCTCACGGCGCCCAACTCTGAGAAATCGCCGTTTCTTTCTTTCACCGTCGGCACGCTGAAATAGTTGGCTCCGAAGTTACCACCTACCCGGTAATCGTAGGAGTGTTCGTAAGCAACCATGAAGAACGTCCTATGGTTACTGTGCATCAAGAAGGGAATTTGGACCGGACCCGTAACTGAAAAACCTTGCTGCGTGAAATTGACAGGAGATCGCGGCAATGGCCCGCCCGTCGGTGAACCGTGATTTCTTTGCCAGGTGTTGGCATTGAAATCGGTATTGCCATTGACCATGTACGCCTGGGCGTGGAGTTGCTGCGTACCGCTCTTGATGACAGCCTCGATAGCGCCGCCGTTACCGCGCCCCTCCTGCGCATCGTAAGAGCTGGAACTCACGGTCAGCTCCTGCAAGGAACCTACCGGTGGATTGAATCCGGCGCCTGCGCCGCCGAGATTGGTAGTACCGTCTATGCTGACCTCCGAACGCCCAAATCCATTGAACTGTCCCGAGAACGTGTTCGCGATGGGAATCCAGGTTGCCATCTCAGACCCCTGGGTTTGGTTGCTATAGTCGCCGGGTACGCGTGTGGCCAAAAGGTATGGGTTGTCGCCGATATTTGGGGTGTTTTCGATGATCGTCGACATGAGATTCGTTTCGACGTTCGCAGTGCCGGATTGCAACATATCCTGGTTGGCTGTTACCTGGACCGTAGTGTTGACCGAGCCCGGTGAAAGCTTGAAGTCGACTTCTTTGATAGCGGTAGGGAGCAACTCAACTCCGGTCTCTTCCTTGGGAGCGAAGCTCTTAGCCGTGACTTCGATATCGTAATTGCCCGGGTTCAGAAACCGGGCTGTGTAGAGTCCAGCTTCGTTGCTCGTCGCTGGAGTGGCGAAGCCTGTAGTCTCGCTTACGACTTGCACCTGAGCGCCTACGATGACCGCGCCGCTCGAGTCAACCACAGTACCGGTGATGGTGCCAGTAATGACAGATTGTGCGTTTGCCATTGAAACGAGTGCCAGTGCTGCGAGAATCACAGCTCCAATCCAGCCCAGCATTGAAGCTGGTCCCGGCGCTCTGCGCTGTGCAGACCGTTTGATTGTCCCAATTACCAACATCGCGTTCATATTGCCTCCTTTGAATTGAACTGTTTGGTTTCTGAGTTGCGGTTGATTTCTTGTCCTTGCCCGGCAGGTTCGAGTGAAAGAATCCGTTAAGCTCTCTGTTGCGTATACAGGTGATGGTTGCGAATACGGGTGATGAACATACCCCGCGCGGTGAAGCATATAGCAAGCGGTCCCCGCAATAAAATCAGCTTGCCAAACAAGCTCTCTGGAGCGACTAAGCGAGGCTTTTTGGAGACTGGTCTCTCGGGTTGTGCTTCGAGTCCCTGGGTTCATTGTGTCCGTCCGCTACCATTTGCTAGAGAAATTCACTGGGCTCACAGCTTTTTCCGTGCGAGCAAGATGGCAGATCGAAATGCGAGACAATTGTAGGGCCTGACCGAACTGTTGTGTCAACGTTAGGCCGCAGGATGCGAAAATCCTACGTCACTGAAAATAGGGATGTTACGTGAGTCGATGCTCCTAACAGTTGCAACCCCCGTTAGGAACGGCTATTTTGGTTTGAGATTGACTGCTGGATTGGCACCGCTGGGTTCGGACAGGCGCGATGGACATTATTGACTATAGAGAAGCGGAAATCGCAAAGATCACCGAATCGGAAGACCGGGTGACCGCGCTCCGCAAGCACCTCAACGAAATCATTGAAGGAAAATCATTTAAAGGAAGCCATCGCAGTGGCCAGTTTCTGAAGTATATCGTTGACCAGACGATTGCCGGCAATTTTGAGATGTTGAAAGAACGGGTCATCGGATCCGAGATCTTCAGCCGATCCCCTTCCTACGATACTGGCGAGGACGCAATCGTTCGCGTCACGGCCAGCGATGTGCGCAAGCGCCTACTACAACATTACGATCGCTACGGATCATCTTCAGAGTTTCGCATCAACCTCCCTTTAGGGTCTTATATTCCAGAAATCATCTACGAGCATGCAGATGGTGCGGGCGCGCTCGATGTGATCAAGACATACCCAGATCCCGGTGCGGGGCACCAGAGCCTCGTGCCATCATCTTTGGCAGTTAAAGAGCAAATTGCCGATTCGCCGTTCGAGTCCAACCGCGAAACAGCGCGCCTCAGCGGTCGCTCCACGCGATGGTGGATATCCTTCGCCATCCTGATTACCGCGCTCAATCTTGCACTTTTCGGCGCTTCGTGGATGCGGTTTTCGCGCGCCAAGGCGGCGAAGGTGACTGTGCTTCCTTGGTCAGCGCTCTTCAATTCGTCGCATGCCACGCATCTGATCACCAGCGATCCCAATATTGCTGAGATCCTATCGCTTGCCGGCCTTTCAACCCCAATCTCAGTTTCGGACTATGCGAATCATAACTATATTCCCGAACCCAATACGCTGACACCGAACATCAGAGAATTCGTGGGAATTCTAAACGGAAACAAGGCGGCCTCGGTTGACACGCAAATTGTCGCGGATGTTGCGGAGTTAGCCTCGATCAGTTCAAGAAAGATCGACGTGCGCGCTGCGCGGAAGATTCAAATTTCCGACCTGAGAACCGATGACAATTTCATCTTTCTCGGAAGCCCCCGTTCGGATCCGTGGTCTTCTCTTTTCACCGACCAATTGGACTTTCAATTCTCGATCGGCAAGGGACAGATGATCATCCGCAACGTCCACCCAGGTCCAGGTGAGCAAGTGTTCTATGTCCCCACGGCCAAAGGTGGGAGAACGGGCCAAACATTCGCAATCATCGCGTTTATTCAAAATCTCGACCAAAGCGGACAGGTCCTGCTTTTGGCAGGAGCAGACGGCGAAGGGACGGCAGCCGCTGGGAAGTTTGCCACCGATCTGCCTCGCCTCACGGCGGCGCTCGAGAAGTGCGGTGTCTCATCGTCCAGCCCTCTCAAGCATTTCGAGTTACTTTTGAGCTTGAATACAATTGCTGGTTCGCCAACCACCGTCGACGTAGCGGCCTGTCACATCCTGCCCGACTCCGCTGCTCACTAGCAATTTCTGCCGCAGAGTCTCGTGATAGCCCTGCACCGGATGGCTACGCGGCCTCTGATCGGTTTCCTTTTCTCCCTGCGTCCCACGGTTCGATTTGACGGGATCTATTCGGCCCATTCTCCATGCAATGAATCCACCGCACTCCCGGTATTTCTTTCACAAGAACTCTTTTGATTTCCACCGGTTAGCACATTTCTGATTTGGCACATACAGTTCTGATGTATACTACATCACGAGAAGAAAAAGACGTGACTCCTGAGACGAAGAACGCAATCAGACCGAAGCGCAGAGTCGTTGCTCCCGCAGCGAAACGCACTCAGGTCCGGCTCACGGTTGATTCCAGATTCACCAAAACACATTTCAACCAACTCTTTGCCGTGCTGAGAATCCGCAACAAGAACGCGCTCGCCGAACACATCATTATGAATTTCAAAAGCAAGGCTGCTCAGACGCAGATTCTTGCATTCTATAACGGCCCGTGGCTGGACATTCCGTTTCAAAGTATCGACACTTCTTTTGTCTTTCCTTTGACTCACGAGATCGCCGATGAGTTGGAGAGAGTCGGCGGGGAGATTCTCGGCGGCGTCAATAAATCCAAGACATTTCGCGTGATGGTGGCCTACTTCGCCGCCATCTATAAGCTCAAGACCCCAGTTCAATCCACATTCGCATAGTCCCGCCAGGATAGCTTGCTAACGGCGACGGCATACACGCGATGATCGCCGTGAAGAGCTTGCCACCAAATAGGCCATGGCGCGTTGTTCACGCACTTTGAAGTCGATGACGGATGTCCTTAGCTATGAACTATCTGCCATCACGTTCGTTGCTGAGCATTCTGGAGTTGTTGCGCGATGCCCGATATGCAGTCTGCCGGAGTTGAACAACTCTCTCGATGATCTCTTGCCGCCTACCCTCGTGAATCGATACTTTGAAAGCCTGTTGGCCCGTGGAAGACCTGACAAGAGCGATTGTCAGGTTGCCGCCTACATTCTCCTTCGGTTCTGGTTGTTGCGATGCTTTCAGGATTTCGAGAAGTTGTCGGGACTGGGCGACAGGCTGGAGACTTGAGAGGAGCAGGCGCGCATCCGTTTCGTCGGCGAAGATCAAATCCTCGGTTTCCTCAGTTCTGAGCCTGGTTTCGATGGAATGCAGTCGCACAGCTCGGAGTTGTAGAGGATTCGCCAGGAGTTGTTCCTGGTAGAAGGCGCCTTGCATCTCCGGGTCCGTGAACTGGGCGAAGATGCCGTGCTTGATCGCGCACATGGCGACCATCCGCTTCCACTCGTCGCTTCCAGTACAGGCGATTCGCGATCCGTATTTCTGGACGGCCATCTCCAATCCAAAGACAATGGCCGCTTCATCCTGACTAAGCACGGTTACAAGGCGTCCGCGGTCGATGACGGAGACCCTGCCGTTCAGCATGTATGACACGTCACCAGTCTTGCGGTTGATCGTCCAGATTCTGGTCGTGGCGATCCGTTTGGCAAGATTCTGTTCGCTCTGGTGAGCCGAAAGCCTTTGTTGCACGAAGTCTGCCCAGTCGGATTTCTGATTGTCCTCCGGCGGCGGCCCAATATGAAGGGCACTTGCTTCCAGCCTTGCATCGAGTCGTCGCTGATTGCGTTGGTCCGCATAGCGCCATCCTCGAAGTTGTGCGGCCGCCCGCGCGTCTCCTCCGTCGGCCCTGTCCGCAACCCATGAGCGGAGATTTTTCGGAAATGCTTCCTGCCGCCTCTGTTGAATGGCCAGCTTCAGGGCGCGTATTTCGAGAACGGATTGAGCCGTCGCCTGGGATAGCAGAACCTTCTTGTCCGGCCACGGCAGAGCGGATGCACGAATCTCCCGCTTTTGTTGCCGCAAGACATCAAGATGATATTGTCGGCTTTCCCTGCAGTCTGTTGTGAGGGCTTTGCACACTTCCCGCCGCCGATTACGATACTGGTTATAATCCGCCACCAGGGCAATACGTGCGGCATGTCGTTGCGCTTTGCGTTCTTCCCTCAGTGCGCTATTACGAGGGTTATGTTGCGCCGCATGTTCTGCACCATGTTGAGCGTCCTCATAACCGGATGTTGAGGCGGGTGTCCAGGTCCCAAGAGCAGCCTCCGTGTTCTGACGGTTGATCTTTCCAGCGAAACTGTCGCGGAATACATCGGACGCCTTCACCCGGATGTTGTAATCAATGGCAAGGACTGTATATCCGCCTGATTCTCCTTTCTCAAGTCTGAGATGAGCCTTTGAGAGAAGAAGATGCAGATCGTCCCATGTCACATTGCGCCGAATGAGGAGTTGCCGTACGCGCGGGGCCACTTCCTTCCGGACATAGGTTTGAAGTGATTCCTCATCGTGATAATGTTCTAACTTCGCCGCTGCTTCTGTCGGCTGTTCTCGGGCAGACCGGAGCGCAATGCGTTCGGATCTTGAAATGGGTACAGCCTGTTTCGATTCCTCATCCCAGCGAGTCATTCCCGGAGTATGCGCCCAGCCATATTTCGCTTCGAGCCGACGTGCTGCGGCATCGAGAGCAAGCCAGTTGCGATATGGCGTGGGCGCTCTGAGTGTCTGAGGATGAACTTTGTTCACCATGATGTGAATATGGAAGTGCTTTTTGTCGTCGTGCGCGACGACCATATATTGATGATGTTCATAGCCGAGTGCCTTCAATGTTTGTACTGCTGAGTCTGTCCATTGTGGTCGAGTCGGACGTTCTCCTGGAGGCCACGACAGTTCATAATGGCAGACTGCATCCTTGCAGCGATCATTGAGAGAAGCAACTCCTTGCATTTCTCCTGCTGCTGTGTCGAAGCTCAAAAGATTCCACGACAAGACCACATCGCCTCGCAAAACAAGCTCTCCAGTCTCGGCGTCACGCTCCTGTGTAAGGTATTCATGAAGCCGCTTGAAGCTGCTTGAGTGCTTCCGGGATGGTTGTACCTTGACGATCATGTTCACTTTACTGCGGCGGTGTTGAGCGTCCTCACTGCGCTAAGAACAGCGGACAACGTCGAATTCAGTTCCCTGCGAAGGCCTTCTTCATCCGGAAGACCCTTGATCTGCATGAGCAGGTACTTCTGAAGTCCACCGAGCCGCGCAAGCTCTCCTAAAGCCTTCTGGTCCACCTTCGAAACGATCCGCTTGTTGAGTGCGGTCCTTCGCATGTACTCGCTCATGGTCAGGCCGGCTTTCCTGGCCTGGGCTTTGATGATGGCCTTCTCTCGATCCGTTGTTCTGATGAAGAGCCGTAGTGTGGCGCCTTCTGTTCGTTTAGGTCTTGCCATTGTTCTCTCCTGTTCTGTGGGGTCTCGGGGCGTAGCCCTGAGCAAGATGCGCAACCATTTCTCCGAGTAGCCACAGGCGGATTGGAGAAATGGTGGTGGGTGCGCGGAACCCCGAAGGGGTTTCGTGCGCACAGCGCATTTCTTGCCATTCACCGTTTAGACATTCAGTTGTCACTGTCATGGCGTCCAAGTTTCGCCATCCGAGGCTCGTACTCCACAATTAGTTTATTACATATTTTCTGTCATTATTGTATGTAACTGTGATAATATCTCTCTCGTGCCTCTATAGAGTGCAACGAGGAAGAAGAGCGATGGGAACAGCGGGGCGTCGTAAAGTGCAGGTCTTTTCTTCGGATGTTGTGGAGGAGCTTCGTACGTTATTGACTCAAAAAGCGACAGAACCCGTACCGCAACCCGATTCGCTCACGATCGGAGCAGTGATACAGGCGCTGCTGCCTCTTCTCGTAGAGTTGCGGAGAAAGGGCTATTCATTGAACATGCTGGCTCATGTGCTGGAAGAGAAGGGGGTAAGGATCAGTTCAACAGCTCTTTCGGGGTACCTGGCGAAGTTTGCCAGGCCGGTTGAGGATGCGCCTATAAGGGGGACACGCAGAGAGAGATCACCAACCTCAACAAGTGCCTCGCAGACGCGTGGACATTTCGTCATGAAGCCGGATGTAACGCTATAAGAGGGAGACGTATGGCGCGAGGATCTCTTGTCAACGTCAATGCAAGTGAAGTTGAAAGTTTGCAATATTGGACAGCCGTGCAGACCCCGAACGATCGTACTGAGGTTGTGCTCGACAAATCTTGGATGAGAACTGCAAGGGCCATCTCGCCACGCAACTGTCTGCACAACATCGCCCTTCTGGGCGTTACAGAGTGTTCCAGAAAAACTAGAATAACCGTGCAGGGCATCCGGGAGAAAAGTCAGCCGACAACTGCGACTGAAGCACGGTCTCTGAGCGGGCACAATCCGGTCAAGGCTGCTTAATGCGACCCGATATGCCAACACCGTTGGAGACTTTCGACCTGCTCACTCTTGCCGATGCGGCAAAGCTACTTCATTGTTCCAAAGCCCACATGAGCAAAGCAGTGTCCGGGCGAGTTCATGGCTGTCCTCCGATTCCCGCCGTGTCGCTGGGCCGGCGAAAGCTCATACGCCGAGAGACCCTGCGGCTATGGATTGAGAACAATGAACGGGTGACCACCGATGCTACCATATCGACATTGCCAGTACGGGGTGCCGGTAAACGCGCATAAGGAGAACGTATGCGCAAGAGTCGGTACCAAAAAGGATCGGTCAAGAAGCAGCGTGGCCGTTGGGTCGCGATGTGGTGGGCCGATCATAGCCGTAAGAGCCGCGTGATAGGTCTGGTCAAGGACATGACCAAATCGGATGCGCGGGCGGTTGTGGATAGGATTGTCGCTGAGGCCAATGCTAGGCGTGAAGAGAACAAGGTCTGGAAGTTTGGCGAGTTCGTGGCCGAGGTTTACTTTCCCTACTACAGCCGCAAATGGAAGGCTTCGACGCGGGTGAACAACATGAACAGGGTGTCTATTCATCTCGTCGATAGCCTCGGGGCGCTGGAATTGTTGTCTTTCCGACGCGATGAATTGCAGGATGTGCTCGACGAAAAGACTCGCCGTGGTCTTTCGTTCTCGACGGTCGATCATCTCCGTTGGGATCTGAAACAGATATTCGATATGGCCGTTGCGGAAGGTCTGGTCGTGCGCAATCCGGCGCTTTTGCTTTTCACACCCAAAGAGGCGGCGAAGCCTGTGCGCCGCGTCATGAACATGAAGGAGGTGCAACTCTGTTTCTCCGTTCTCGGTCAAAGGGAACGGCTGATAGCGAAACTGGCGATTATGGCCGGTATGCGTCCGGGAGAGATATTCGCGCTCACCTGGGGCCGTCTCTCGGCAACCTATGTGGACATCCGGCAAAGGGTCTACAGAGGTGCTATCGATACACCGAAGACGGATCAGTCGATCCGGAAGGCCGCTCTACCGGAAGGGTTGCTTCGGGAAATCGATTCCTGGCGGAGGATTTCGCTCGTGACCCGAGACGATGCTTGGGTATTCCCGAGCGAGCGGATGACGCCGATGTCGAAAGACAACTGCTGGAACCGGAACATCAAGCCGAAACTGGAGTCGGTCGGCATGGGCTGGGCGAATTTCCTGGTCATGCGCCGGACGCACGCAACGCTGATGAACGAGCTTGGGGTGAACGGCAAGCTGGTCGCCGATCAACTCGGGCATAGCCTCGATGTCAGCCAAAACGTGTACACGCAGTCTCCTGTCGAAAGCAGGCTGCCTGCGGTCAACCAGCTAGAGAAGCGCCTGTTGGTCATGTAATCGGAGCACAAATGGAGCACAGATTGAAGCCGGTATATGTAAACTGCTGATTCTTATGGAGCGGGAGACCGGGATCGAACCGGCGACATTCAGCTTGGGAAGCTGACGTTCTGCCACTGAACTACTCCCGCTACTTATTTAGTTTCAATAACTTGCATTGTTTTACTGAAAACGCAAACACCACATAACACCATACTTGCTACAATGGCTGCATCTTCAACACCGTGGAGGGTGGTGAGATGAAAGTCCTTCGTGAGCGGTATCAGCATGGCAGTGTCCGTAAGGTTCATCGTTCCCAAGGTTTCGCTTGGGAGTTCCGTTTCTATATTACGGCTCCGAATGGCAAACGTAAACTCAAGGTTCAAACCTTCGACTCCATCAAATACCCGACAGAGCGTGATGTTCGCAAAGCAGTCGAGGGACAGCTTGGTGCTCTCAATGCTGGCACGCTTGGCGGCAGGGTTGGAGCGACGGTCGGCAACTTGATTGACCGCTATCTGAAAGAGGAGTTGCCCACGCTGCGGCACTCAACCCAGTCAACCAACCTGAGCCTCATCAAACTGCACATCCGTCCACAATGGGAAAACATCTGCATTGGAGAGGTCTCCGCAATCGCAGTAAAGAATTGGTTGGACAAGTTGCCGTTCGGGGCAGCGTCAAAAGCGCGAACCCGGAATATGATTTCCCGGCTGTTGGACCTCGCTATGTTGTGGGAGTACCTGCCGGTTGGCCGTAACCCGATGGAACTGGTCAGGGTCAAGGGCAGCACTAAGCGGACGAAGAAGCTGACCATCATCACACCGGCTCAGTTCAAGGCACTGGTGAATGCTCTACCGAAGCCGTATAACCTCATGGTGCTCGTCAGCGGGTGCCTTGGACTCAGGGTGAGCGAGACTCTTGGACTCAAGTGGTGTGATTTCAACTTCGATGACTATACGCTGACCGTCAACCAAGTGTTCACCCACGGCAAGGTGCAGGAGTTACCCAAGACCGACGCATCGGGTGGGGAACTTCCAGTTCATCCCCGGCTGTGCGAAATTCTCAGGGAGTGGGAGAGCCAACAGCAGCATGACCACTCTTGGGTGTTTGCCAGCCAGAAAACGGGGAGCCCTTATTCGGACTCCACCATCCTGACCGATTACCTCAAACCAGCAGCGAAGAAGTTAGGCATCAAGGGGCTGGGATGGCACACGTTCAGGCACTCGTACAAATCGTGGATGGCGTCAGCGAAAATTGAACCCGCACAGATGAAGGACCTCATGCGGCACAGCGACATTGCCACCACGATGAATGTTTATGGAAAGACGCTGACGGATGAAATGCGAACAGCCAATTTGCTAGTCGCCGGTCAGTTATTGTGACCCTGTAGCCACTCCATCAGCATCTTCTTTGAGAATCGCCACTCTGAACCGAGCCGTCGATGCGGAACGCCCCACTTGACGGCCCTCTTGCGTAACGTCACTGGATGCACGCGCAAAAGAGCGGCAGCTTCGACTACATTCAAAACATCATCGGTTTCTGTTTGCACAAAGCAATCCCATGGGCGTGTCACTGCCCTCATTGGATTGCCTTTGTAAGACCCTTGTAGCTATCCCGCGTTGCTGACTATGCAACTTGGACATGACCCACCACAGTGTAACTTCGCTGCCCACCGTCTCCCGCTTACGCATCGGTACGGTGTATGGGTCGATTTTACGCGGCTGCTCGCGGCTACCCCGCGCTAATAATCTTAAAGGGAACTGCACTACAGAGAGTAAACCACCCCTCTGACCACGACTACACCCTCCGTGGCTCGCAAAGGCGTGCGGCCACTATTTGTCGATTCACCTATCACAATTACTGAAGCACCGAAAGAATCTCTTCCTCCGTGTAGCCCATCTCGGCAAGCACCCCGAACGTGAAGTCATCGTCAGGAACTTCCCAACCAGTGAGGTCGATACGCTCACCATTTTCACGGGCTTCGTAGTAGACATCAGTGCGGCCCTCAATCTCTGCCCCAACCTTGCGTGCATGTGCGTTAATGAGGGCTTCTGTTTCGTTCCCACACGACCAGCGGTTGGTGATGCTTGCCGACCCATCCTGATTCCGCGTGCTCTTTTCCATTTCAACTACCTCGTACTTGTTTGCCATTTGTCTTGCCTCCTTATCGTTATGGGCTGGTGGACTCCAACCGGGTTGTTGCTGGATACGGTCTAAACGATGCGCGTGACCGTCGTGACCAAAGTTTTAACGATTGGGGTACGGCACAACTCTCATGCTGCTATCTCGGTGGATTGTGCCTGATGCAGCGAGTCGAACAGTTGGCTAAGAATCTCATCTGAATTGCGAACTCCAGACCAAGTACCTCCGTAACGCGGGTAGTCCGCACCCTCATAACGCATCAAATGAAAGCTGGCTTGGCCGTGTGGCGTATCAAAATACAGAACGCGCTGGTCGCGGTCATCGAGCCCAACGCCATACACCCACCCATTCTTCCGTGCCATGTACAGAAGAATGCGAACAATCCGATTCTTGACGGGCGCGATTAACCGACGCAAAACACCCTTGCGATTGCAATAGCCAGCGCCAGCATTCCAAAGC
>Ga0181518_10000572_pt1 | contig 40218 bp, 31 predicted proteins | sample PEATcosm2014_Bin_28_FD_119751 | JGI IMG/M metagenome (GOLD analysis project Ga0181518, IMG submission 119751) | Peatland microbial communities from MTU Mesocosm Facility, Houghton, MI, USA - PEATcosm2014_Bin01_60_metaG | ecosystem: Environmental > Terrestrial > Soil > Wetlands > Peat | place...
ATCGCCGCCCTGGCCATCAAGGAAAAGGCCGATGTCATCATCTTCGACAACGATCTTTCGCCGGGTCAGATCGGCGGGCTGGAAAAAATCATCAACGAAGAAGCCAACAGCCCGCCCATGGAGGGAATCAAGGTTCTCGACCGCTCGGAATTAATCCTCGACATTTTCGCCACCCGGGCCCAGACCCACGAAGCCAAGCTCCAAGTCGAACTGGCGCAGATGCAATACACCTATCCGCGCCTGACGCGCATGTGGGGACACCTGGAGCGCATCGCCGGCGGCGCGCCCGCCGGCATCGGCGCCCGCGGACCCGGCGAACAACAACTCGAAATCGACCGCCGGCTCGTCCGCAAACGCATCAGCCGGCTCCAGGGCGAGATCGAAAAAATCCAGCAGCGCAAGACCCGCCTCGTCGCCGAACGCACCCGCCAGCATTTCACCATCTGCATCGTCGGCTACACCAACGCCGGCAAAAGCACCCTCTTCAACACCCTCACCGCCGCCGGCGCCTACGCCGATGACAAGCTCTTCGCCACTCTCGACACCAAGACCCGCGCCTGGAAGCTGGACCGCGGATTGCAGGTCCTGCTCAGCGACACGGTTGGATTCGTCCGCGATCTGCCCCACAATCTCGTCGCCAGTTTCAGGGCCACCCTCGAAGAAGCCGTCCATGCCGATCTGCTCCTGCACGTCCTGGACGTCGGCCATCCCCACGCCCGCCAGCAGTTCGATTCCGTGCACATCGTCCTCGATGAAGTTGGCGTCAAGGGCAAGCCCGAATTGCTTCTGCTCAACAAGATCGACACCCCCGAGGGCGAAGAGAATTTCCCCGAATGGCGCACCCTGCACCCCGATGCCATCCCCATCAGCGCCAAGACCGGCAAAGGGATCGACCGTCTTTACGCCGCCGCCGCCGCCAACGTCAACGCCCAGCAAGTCCAGGCCGTCCTCGAAGCCGATTCCTCCAACGGCAAGCTGCTGGCCTTCATCGAAACCCATTGCCAGGTTCGCGACCGCCAATACGCCGGCGATCGGATCATCATTCACGCCACGATGAGCAAGCGCACCTTCGCCGATCTGTCGCGGAATGAACAGGTCAAGGTGAAACCGACGGAATGAGTGGCATGGGCATCTTGCCCATGTGGGCGATTCGACGACCCAAATGCTCCGGCCCACAGAATGGAGTTAGCCGGACTTTCCCCAATTGGCCTATTCGTCTTAAGTCATTATCAATTCAATGGAGGGGGTGAAACCGGGACGCGAGCGCTTTTGTAAGCGCTCAAGGGGGTGAAACCGGGAGGGGGTGAAACCGGGACGTGAGCGCTTTTGTAAGCGCTCACGTCCCGGTTCCACCCCATATCTTGCTGAATTGACCACCCTGCGCGATCAACTCAAGGCCGGGCTTTCCGGCCGGACGCCGGAACCAGGCAGCGATTCGACGCCGAGCGTTCCCGAACTGGCCGACCACATCAAGGCGCTTCAGGCCGCACACAACATCGACCCCACGCCGCAGCGTGTTCGGCAGAAGCAGACCTCCGCTGAGGAACCCGTCACCGCCCGCATCCGCCGCCGCGCCGAGTCCATGCCCGCTTCCGATACCGCAGCCGATGCCGCAGTGTCCCTGGAACCGTTACAGGATTCGTCCGGCAACCCGCCGCCGACCTTTCAGGAACGGCTGGCGATCGAACGGCAACGGCAACTTGAAGGGCCGTCGATTCCCAACTGAACGCGCGGCTTGCGTGTTCGGGTGAACTCGACATCACTACCAGAGGCTTCATCCCAGGCCGATAGAGAATCCCGGATAACTTGCGGGGTTTACAGCATTAATGGCCGCCATGCTGGCGCAGTAAGTCCGCTACGTCCTTTTTGCCGCAATTCGACGCTGCATCCAAAGGCGTAAAGCCGCTGTCGCCCTTCGCATTGACATCCGCACCTTTGTCGAGCAGCAATTCCGCCACATCTCTGTAGCCTTCGACCGCAGCCTCGTGTAAAGCCGTGTATCCATGATTGTCTCTGACATCGACGCCAGCTTTGCTTGCCAGCAGCAATGCTACTACATCTTTGTGGCCCGACTCCACCGCCCTATACAAAGCCGTCTTTCCTTGATCGTTCCTGGCGTCGATATCAGCCCCGTTTGTCAGTAGCAATTGCATCAAGTCATCACGCTCCCAAACCGCCGCTGTATGTAAAGGCGTTTCTTGGGTGATGTCTCTTGCATTGACATCGGCCTTGTTCGTCAGAAGCAATTCCACCACCTCTTTATTGCCCCTCTGCGTCCCCACCGCCATGTCCAAGGCCGTCTTGCCATAGATGCCCTTGGCATTGATATCGGCCTTGTTTGCCAGTAGCAATGCTACGACCCTCTTGCAGCCATTTTGTGCCGCTACGTGTAACGGCATCGAGCCATCTTTGTCCTTGGCGCTGACATCAGCTCCACTTGCCAGAAGCAATTGTGCAATGTTCTGGCTGTCGTCGTATGCCGCCACATGCAGAGGCGTCTCGCTCTTGTTGTTCCTGGCGTTGACATCGGCTCCGTTAGCGAGCAGCAATTCAACCGCGCCCTTTTGCCCTGCCCTTATCGCCCAATACAACAACATCTCCCCGTCTTTGTCCTTGCTCATCAGAGAGGGATTCCCTTTAACGAGCGCCTTCACTTTCTCCGAGTCTGTTCCTGCCATCGTCACCAAGATGCGCTTAGCCTCGTCGCCCGGCGTTGAGATTCTTAAACTGGCGTCGGCTCCGGCAATTGCTACACCTCCAGTTATAAACACGTTTTCCGTTATCTGAATCCTGGTTTCGTCCGACATGGCCGCTATTAACGCAGGCGCCAGTTCGATGGGGAGATCATTTGGGGACATTTTCTCCAATTGCAAAATGGCCTTTGTCTTGTCAGCAACATCCTGCCCTTCAAGCATAGATTGCAACGCCTTGATTTGCCGGAGACGGTCCGTAGCCGCACTGTTTTCGGAGTCGCCCCCCTTCGCTCCTTCTCCGGTTCCCTGCCGCGTTACCACGTTGCTTCTGGTAATTAAAATTCCGACCACAACCAGCACAATGGCAATACCCGTAATGACCAGTAGTCGCTTCCTCTTTGGACGGGGTACTGGACTGTGCGGTTGAACTGCTACGGGTAACACGATTGGAATGGGTTCATCCATTCCGGGTACGCGGTCAGCTTCCGATTCCGCCATATCAAACTCCTTGTGTGCTGAACTTATAAGAACCGACATTTGCCATACGACTTTTCAACGACTACCGTTCTCAGCAGTTTCCACGACTTTACCTCGCCGTCACGTCTCGGCAAGAGCATGGGCACGTCTGGTGCCATCACCGGCCATCACCGCACCGCCTTCCGATTGGCGTTCGCGGGTACGAGCCGAGGGGCAAGCGCCCGTGAGAGCCCGGCTCGCCCAAATTATCAGGACGAACTAAAAGTGACGCGAACCATTAATCGCTAAACTACTAGTAACTGTTTACCGTTGACGTGAGGCCGCGTGCCGCTTTTCCGGGAATTTCGGGAAAGCCGCGAGTTGCTCCTCGGGATCAGCCGCGCGTTTGGCATTTGGTTTTCCGAGTGATTCTGCCACGGTAAACAGTTACAACTACTACCGGCCCGGGACCCTATGATACTCGAAACCGTGCCGCTCAAGACCTCGCGTATGTTAACGCGCTCAACGAACGGACCGCAATAAATCTCCATCTAATCTCGTCGAGCCATGTAACGGAACGGCCTTGTATTGCCGTAAAATCGGCGCTGGTCGGGATTCGCATGGGCAAAAACCGCGGATTTCGCGGATGGGCGCGGATAAGAGACGAATTCATCCGAGCTATCCACGTCGCAATCCATCAAAATCTTCGCACGCTGCGCAAATTTGCGGCTCGGATTATTCACCGCGAAGTGCGCCAAGAGCGCGAAGAATCAACGCGGAGAAGAAGTTATGTCCAAGTGGGTTCAACTTGCTCTGTAGAAAGCATCCAAAAATGACTGTCCTTTTTCGCATCTGCTCGGCAAAACGAGCAGGCTTTCTACAGGGCAGGTTCAACTGACTTTCCTTCTTCCTTTGCGCTCTTCGCGCCCTTCGCGGTGAATCAGGCGGGCTAGCGAAGCGGGCGGAAAATCTGCTTTCCCGGCTCGCTGTTGCGCTTTGGGTTTCAACGAAATGTCTGCGTTTACGTCCCATTTTGGTAGCGGCTATGCTGCGCTGGGCAATCTGCGGTCGTATCTTCTCCGCGATCTCGGCGTTCTCCGCGGTTAAAAATTCATGTTCGAAACAAAAATATTGTTCGATTTGCGGAAAACCCGCCCTAAACTTTCACCTTCCGGCTATAGAGATAGAGAGCGGTGATTTTTCGTTGCCGATCCGGCCGTCATCCCGGCCCAACTCCAACCGCGCCAAAATGGCCGGGGGGTGCTTTTTCAACTATGGTCCCCCGTAGACGTAGACAAAACCCCCCGCAGCGCTGTCGAAAATGGGGGTTTTGTCGACACCACCCCAAGGCCGATTCTGCAACAGTAGTTTTATGATGACCGATCGCCCGGCAAATTCACAGTCGTCGCCAATGATGCGGATTGCCCTCCCGCTCCCCAGTTCTACTCTCACGCGCAGAGAGGGGGGTGGGGGGGTAATGGGACATATCGGGGACGAGCGAGACATTTTTAGACGTAAAATTAGAAAAATAGTCCCATTTTTGCGACACATGGAAATGGTAAGAGGGATTTATTGCGGGTTCCGGTTTGAATGCATGCTGCCCCCCGAAGCCCCGCATGTACATGCGGGGCTCCGAAAGCTGCCAAATTTGCAGTTCGGCCTCTCTTCGATCCGGAGGTGTTCTTCGTAACTATTGTCCGCTCAATATGATGTGAATCGCGTCCCTACTGGCCTTCCGTTTGCTCAAGTTGGGTCGGAGATACCATGCGATTCGATAAGCTGACCATCAAGGCCCAGGAAGCGATCGGGCGCGCCCAGCAGAGCGCGCAGGAATCGAACCATGCGGAGATCACGCCGCTGCATCTGCTGGGGGCGCTGCTGGAGGAGAGCGATGGGGTTTTCAATCCGCTGTTGCAGAAGCTGGGTGCGGAGCCGGAGCGGCTTCGCCGGATCGTCGGCGAGGAACTGGATCGGTTGCCGAAGGCCACAGGGACTCAGACCGGGCCGAGCCGGGCGATGAACGACGTTTTCAATCAGGCCCAGAAGGAAGCGGATCGGCTGAAGGACGAATACGTTTCCACAGAGCATTTGCTGTTGGCGTTGGCGCAGGTGAAGAGCGAGGCGAAGGAAATTCTATCGGTCGGGGGCGTGAACCATGATGCGATACTGTCGGCATTGAAGGAAATCCGCGGCGGGCAGCGCGTGACGGATCAGAACCCCGAGGACAAATATCAGGCCCTGCAGCGGTACGGCCGCGATCTGATCGAGATGGCGCGGCAGGGGAAGATCGATCCGGTGATCGGGCGGGACGAGGAAATCCGGCGGACGATGCAGGTGCTGTCGCGGCGGACGAAAAATAATCCCGTGCTCATCGGCGAGCCGGGCGTGGGCAAGACGGCCATCGTCGAAGGGCTGGCGATTCGGATGCTCAACGGCGACGTGCCCAGCGTTTTACAGAACAAGCGGATCATCGCGCTGGACATGGGGGCGTTGATCGCGGGGGCGAAATATCGGGGCGAATTCGAGGACCGGCTCAAGGCGGTGATCAAGGAAGTGACGGGCAGCGACGGGCAGATCATCCTGTTCATCGACGAGTTGCACACGGTGGTGGGTGCGGGGAGAGCGGAGGGGTCGATGGATGCCGGCAACCTGCTGAAGCCGGCGCTGGCCCGGGGCGAACTGCGAACCATCGGGGCGACCACGCTGGACGAATATCGCAAGCACGTCGAGAAAGACGCGGCGCTGGAGCGGCGCTTCCAGCCGATCGTGGTTTCGCAACCGAGCGTGGAGGACACGATCGCGATCCTTCGAGGTCTGAAACAGCGATATGAGACGCATCACGGCGTGCGGATCACGGACAACGCGATAGTTTCGGCGGCGGTTTTGTCGGATCGGTACATCACCGACCGGTTCCTGCCTGACAAGGCGATCGACCTGATCGACGAAGCGGCGAGCCGGCTGCGGATTGAAAACGATTCGATGCCGGCGGAGCTGGACGAAATCCGGCGGCGGATCATGCAGCTTCAGATCGAGCTGGAAGCGCTTCGGCGGGAGAAGGACCCGGCCTCGCAACAGCAGCGGGCCAAGGCGGAAAAGGAACTGTCTGGTTTGCAGGAGGAGAACACCAAGCTGACCGCGCGCTGGGAGAACGAAGTGGGGGCGATGCGGGCGATCAAAAAGCTCCAGGAACAGTTGGATAACAAGCAGGTCGAGCTGGAACAGGCGCAGCGCCAGGGAAATTTGGAGGTGGCGGCGCGGATTCAATACGGCGAGATGCGGGAACTGAATCGGCAAACCGAACAGGCCAATCAGCGCCTGCGGGATTTGCAGAAGTCGGGCCAGGCGATGGTGAAGGATGAAGTGACGGCCGAGGAGATCGCGGAGGTGGTGAGCCGGTGGACGGGCGTGCCAGTGAGCCGGATGCTCGAGGGCGAGCGGGACAAGCTGATGAAGATGGAAGAGCGTCTGGCGAAGCGCGTGATCGGGCAGGAGGAAGCGGTGCAGGCGGTGTCGAACGCGGTGCGGCGGAATCGCGCGGGGTTGGGCGATCCGCATCGGCCGATCGGAAGCTTCCTTTTCCTCGGTCCGACGGGCGTGGGCAAGACGGAACTTTGCAAAGCATTGGCGGAATTCCTGTTCGACGACGAGAACGCGATGGTGCGGATCGACATGAGCGAGTTCATGGAGCAGCATTCAGTGGCGCGGTTGATCGGCGCGCCGCCGGGTTACGTCGGTTACGAGGAAGGCGGGCGGCTGACGGAGGCGGTGCGGCGGCGGCCGTATTCGGTCGTGCTGTTCGACGAAATCGAAAAGGCGCATCGGGACGTGTTCAACGTTCTGCTCCAGGTCCTGGACGACGGCCGGCTCACGGATGGGCAGGGCCGAACCGTTAATTTCAAGAACACGGTGATCGTCATGACCAGCAACCTTGGCAGCACGGAAATCCAAAAGCTGGCCGAAAAGCAGGCCGAACCGTGGGAACTCGAGGCGGCGGTCAAATCGCTGCTGAAGGATCATTTCCGTCCGGAATTCCTCAACCGGATCGACGAGACAATACTGTTCCATTCGCTGTCGAAAGACCAGATCGGGCGGATCGTGGACGTTCAGCTCGACCATCTGCGCAAGCGGCTGGGCGATCGGCACCTGAAATTGTCGGTGACTCCGGCGGCGGTGAAGCTGCTGGTGGAAGAGGGATACGACCCGGCCTACGGCGCGCGGCCACTGAAGCGCGTGATTCAACAGCGGATCGAGAACCCCATCGCCAGCAGGATTCTCGCCGGCGAATTTCCCGAAGGCGACACGATCGCGATTGATCTCGATCGCGCCAAGCACGCCTTCAAGTTCGCCCGCCTCACGCCGGGTGTGCAAGACGAATCGGCCAGTTAGCCCAATTCCAATTGCCCCGGCAACCCGTAGTGCCGCGCGCTGATATTTTCGGCTTGCCCCTCCCAGCCGCCTATATCGCACAAATGAGTCAACCCCCCAAAATACCAAAGGAAACTCAAAATAGGATGTAATTTCATATATATTTGACTTCGGTTCCCCAATCGGGCGACATCTTACCCGACTTGCGACAAGTTATATCAAAAATGCGACAAGAACGATTGGCTCGCCACCCTTCGGTTGAGACCCAATTCTCGATGGCACCGTGAGTGAAAAACAAGCTAAATCCATGGCGGAAGCCGGCTTGTGAATCTCCTGAAAAATCATGTCAAATGCCGGATTCCTAATGTTTCGTTAGCCATCCCCTCTCCACGGGTGAATAGTGAGCTTTTTTTATCGATGGTCGAAGATTTGCCGATTTTTTCCTTGCCTCAGCCCAATGTTTCCGTAAGCTATCGTTTTGTCCTACGGAGTGAAAAGAGCGTTGAATTGAGCATTCGCTGGAAGTTCAACGGGAGTGCGGAGGATAAAAATGTGCGATGACCACAGTCGGAAATTCTTGGGGACCGGTTTCGCTTTCGCGGCATCGGCCGTCGCTTTCGCAGCGATGATCGGTGTGGCCAGTAGCGCTAGCGCAGCGCTGCTCCTTCCAGGCAATATTGGTCCAACTGCGGTAACGCCGACGCAGCTCGCTTCCCTTCCGGCTGGTGACACGCCCGTCCCCCTGGGCACTCAATCCAATGCGTTCACCGGAGCTCCTTTGGGCCACTTCTCGGGTACCCTGACCAGTACGGTCTACAGCGACCCGAACACGGGAGCATATGATTTTGTCTATGTGGTCACGAGCGACGACACCAGCACGGACGGCATCGAAAGACTTACCCTCAGCAGCTTCGGCAGCGCCCTGACCACGACTGACGCCGATTACTACAATGTCGCCCTCACCGACGTGGATCCGACGACCGCGGATCGGAGTACGAACGGTCACGTCGTTGGATTTAGCTTTAGCACCATCGAAATTGGACCGGGACAAACTACCGCCCAGCTCATCGTCGAAACCAGTGCGCATAACTTCAGCACGGGCAGCGGCGCTGTCATTGACGGTGCCGTCGGCAACGCACAGGTGAACGTGCCCGCCATTGGTATGTTGACCGTTCCTGAGCCGACGACGCTGGCGGCCCTTACTCTTGTTGGCGGGTTGCTCCTCGGGCGCAGGCGCCGGCAATGATTGGGATTTGGGTTGGGTTTTGGTCTTTATAGCGGATATCTAGGGATCGGAGAAATGCCATGGAGAGGAAAATCGAGACAAGCTTGCAGATAAAAAAATCCGCCCTATCTATAGCGTTGATACTGGGAGGCGGCGTCTTCGCCTCTACCGCCAAAGCTGTTTTGATCCCCCCCGGACCCCCGCTGACGCCCCTTGGCAACGGGGCCTTTTACGGCGGATCAATTTACGACGTGACCACCCCCTTCGTCAGCAGCATAGCCGTAGATGGCTCCTTTTTTACCGGCAGCCTCACATCACAGGTCTATCGGGAAGGCATCACTGATCCGCGGCCTGGTAAGCTGGATTTCGTCTACCAGTTCACGAACGACGGTACAAGTACCGATACCATCGATCGTTTCACGGTCGATGGGTTCGCCGGATTGGCCAACATCTATGCTGACTACGCTTCAGGAACCGGCACGTCGGCCCCCTGGCAACTAACCCGTCCGCTCCTCCCCACCGGCAACGTTATCGGTTTCAATTTCGTGGAAGTTGACGCAGGCACCAATAGCGACCAACTGATAATCAATACCAACGTGACGCAGTGGGCCCTCGACGACGCGGCCCTTCAGGATGGCGAGAACGTATCCATCCCGGCCCCGGGTCCGGCTGTTCCCGAACCGGCTTCCGCCACCCTGCTGACCCTTGCCCTCTCCGCCCTGACCCTTCGGCGGAGCAAGACACGCTGATCACGCTTCCCAAGGCCTCGCGCGAAAAATATTTTCAGCCGCCGAAATCAATTCGGCGGCATTTTTTATCGACTCCTCAGCGTGATCGCCCGGTCGCAAATGCTGATGGGCCGCTACGGCGCTTGGGGTGTTTTTCCTTCTATCGCGGAATTTGTTGCCGAGGCCCTCGTCTATTGATATGAGGTTATCGCTAAAATCAGGGTGCTCCAAAGGAATGATGGGCCATGGCTGATTGGCGAAAATTCGCGGTGTTGGCGGCGATGGTGCTGTTTTTGATCGTGGCGGGCGCCGCATTTTTTGTGGTCAAGTCTTATGTGTGGTCGAGCGGTTCGGACGGCGCGCCGGCCGCCCCACCACCGGTTGCGCCCACCGCGCTCACCGCGCCAGTCGTGTCCACCGCGCCCGCCGGTGGTCAGGCCAACGCGGCCGACATCTATCTGCGCGCCGCGGCGTTGATCAAATTCGATTGCCCGGCCGCTTCCAACGACACGTATCCCGATTATCCCCCCTTCGGAAACGCCTGGGAGGCACGAGAGCAGCAGGCGTGGGAGCAGAACCAGCCGGCGCGCGATCTCGCCCGGCACGCGGCCGCGATCGACACCGCCACTTGGCCGAGCGGTAGAGACATCAAGTTCCTAAATCCCCTCCGGGCGCTTGCCAATGAATTGGGCGACGCCGCTTTGTACGAACACGAGCATGGCCGCGACGCCGAGGCCGTCGATTCCGTTCGCGACATAATGCACATGGCCGATCTTCTGGACACTAACCAGCGCCCGGCTCTGATCAGTAATCTCGTCGGCGACGGATGCACGGCGTTGGCGATGTATAGACTGATGATCGTCTCCTCGAATATTGCTCTCGTGGCCGACGGGCAGCAGAGCGACGCGTTGCCGGTGGCTTCGGCAAAAACGCTTATAGCCGCGCTGCTCGAACACGCTGACGCCGAAACCCGAATGGCCCGAATCCTGAAGCTCTACGCTTCGCCGGGTCCAAGCGGCGACGCCCGCGTAAAGGAAACTTTTCGCCGCGTGGACGCGGAACGAACCTTCGCGGCCATGTCGCTGGCATGTCACGTCTTCTATTTCGAACAGAAGCGATGGCCGAACTCGGCGGAAGAACTGGCGTCCATGTTGCCGGGAGGCTTGCCGAAAGATCCCTGGGGCGACGGCAAGCAGACGTTCGGATATGTCCTGATAAAAGGAGGCCTGCCGGATGGATCAGACCGGCCATTGGTGTACGATCGGGATGATACAGCCGATGGGATGTTCTTCCGTGTGGACCAGCCGGAATATAGCTATTACAACAGCGACGGATCCAACCTGCCACCAAATCAACAAAACCACGGCGGTCAATTCCGCGATGTTGCAAGCTGGGTTCCCGCGGCCAAGATTCCGGGCGCGCCGACGACCCGCGCGCTGCCGTGATCCCATCACAACCGGCTTCGCAGAATATTTTCCACTTTCGCCGTGATGAGCGTTCCGGCCTGTTGCATTGATTGTTCCTGCGTGATCGTGTCATCGGCGATCTTGATGGCCTCGAAGGCGAAATCTACGCCAGGCTCGATCGATCCGGCCAGGGCGATGCAGGGGATTTGTGCATCGCGGCAGGCGCCGGCTATGCCGGCCACCACTTTGCCACTCAGGCTGGATCGATCCAGCCTTCCCTCGCCGGTGAGACATAAATCCGCGCCGATCAGACGTTGGCGAAACCCGACCGCGTCCATGACGATCTCGACGCCGCGTTTAAGCTCCGCGCCGAAGAAGGCGGCCATGGCGAAGCCCAGCCCCCCCGCCGCTCCCGCGCCGGGCAGATTGGCTTGCTCGAGCTTGCCGGTTCGCCGGGCAAGTTGCAAAAGGGCCGCATCCAATTCGCGAACCTGCTGGGCGGTGGCGCCTTTTTGGGGACCGTAAACCGCGGCGGCGCCGTCGTCGCCGCAGAGGGGATTGGCAACGTCACAGGCCACCTCAATGCGGATTTTTTCGATCGGGCTTCCGCGGCCATGCTTGATGAGGACAACGCGCCCGACGTCGGCGCCCACGAGGGGTTCGCCGGGGGAGGGAACTTGGCCGCCCTCAAGGATGACGGGTAGGCCGCACGCCTGGGCGCAGCCGATTCCGCCGTCGATGGTGGCGCTGCCGCCGATGCCGAGGATGATGCGCGTGACGCCGATCTTCGCGGCGGCCATCATCAATTCGCCGACGCCGAAGGTCGTGGTGTGGGTGGGGTCGCGGCCTTCGGGCCGGAGCAGGGCGAGTCCGCTGGCGGCGGCCATTTCGATGACGGCGGTCTCACCGTCCCCGAGGAGGCCGAAGCGAGCGTCCACTTTCATCTGGGGCAAAGGCCCGGTGACCCTGTGGGTGAGGAATCGGCCGCCGGTGGCGGCCACCAAGGCATCGACGGTTCCCTCTCCGCCGTCGGCCATGGGACAGATGTCGATTGTCGCGCGCGGATCGGCGCGGAGTGCGCCGGCGGCCATTAGGTGCGCGACCTCGGCGGCGCTGAGGCAGGATTTGAATTTGTCGGGGGCGAGGAGGAGATGCATGGACGAAAGCTCGAGATTCGAATGACGAATCAAACTCGAAATTCAAAATAAAGGCCATTCGATCCTTCGAATTTCGAATTTGATTCGTCATTCGAATTTCGAGTTTTTATTGCTCTTCTCCCAAATCCAGCACGCCCTTGGCAAGCTGGTCGTCGCGGATTACGGCGATGACCATGCGGCCGGATGGCGGCAGGCGCTTGAGCAGGGCCGCCAAGTCGTCCAGCGTCGAAATCGGATAATTCCCCAGTAGCACCAGGATATCGCCCGGCCGAATGCCGATGCGCTCGGCCTGGCTGTCCCTGGCCACGCCGTCGATGAATATTCCCTGGTTTTGATTCAAATGATAGCGCTGGGCAAGTTCGGGAGTGAGCTGCTCAACAGTGAGGCCCAGCTTGGCCTTGGCCTGCAAGACCGCATCCGGAAGCGGCGTGGGGGTGGGAATGAGATGGAGAGATTGGCCGTCGGTGAATTCGATGGCGATCGCGTTTCCGGCCTTGGCGGACAAGAGCAGATCGTAGGCATCGACGATGTTCCGCGGCCGGATGCCGTTGATGTCGCGAACGGTCCGCGAGCCGTCTTCGGTGACGATCGTGCAGTCAACGTTCGCCGGCGGGGAGATTTCGCGGCGTTCCCTGAGCTTGAGGGGGATTTCCAGCTTCCGCACCTGGGCGGGGTCCATGAGTTGGGGGATCAAATCGCGCAGGCGATTGACGGCGATCGCGAAGCCGATGTTCTGCGCGTCGGAGCGGATGGCGGTGTTGATGCCGATGACCTGGCCGTAGGCGTTCAGCAGCGGCCCGCCGCTGTTGCCGGGGTTGATCGCGGCATCGGTTTGGATGAGATTGCCGAGGCTTTGCTTGTTTTCAACGTTGTTGAGATCGCGGTGAAGCGCCGAGACGATTCCGGTGCTGACGCTGTGGCTGTATCCGAATGGATTGCCGATGGCAATCGCCGGCTCGCCGATCATCAAATCGGAACTGTCGCCGAGCGTGAGGGTGGGAAACGGATGCTTGTCGGAAATCTTGAGCAGGGCCAGATCGGCTTCGGAATCGGTGCTGATCAGTTCCGCGGCGAGCTTTCGGCCGTCGTCGAGCTCGACGGTAATCTCCGTTGCCCGATCGACGACGTGATTGTTGGTCACGACGTAACCGTCGGGGTGGATGATGAATCCGCTGCCGAGCGAATTGGCGCGCACGTCCTGGGCCTGTCCAAACTGCTGGAAAAATGGATCGTTTCCGAACGGACTGACCCAGCGGCGGATGATCTTGGTGGTGGAAATGTTCACCACGGCCGCCTTGGCCTCGGCGACGACCTGGACGATCACGGTCTTGCGGAGATTGATCGACTCCGAGGGATCGGCAAACGAAGTCGTTGCCAACAGGACGCAAAAACAACCCAGAATGCAGCGACGCAAAGACCAGCTCATGGACCGTTCCTCGGAAAAGCCAGCTTCCTATATTAATCCGGGGAACCCCGACGTAAAATCCAAGAGATGAAGCAAACGCCGGGAATTCCCGCCGACTGGCTTGCCGAATTCGAAGCGGCATCGCGTCGAACTCTGGAGCAGCGGATGAAATATGCCTTCATACACACGTACAAGCCGGTGCTGGATGACGCCAAATACCGGGCATTCGATACCATGGCGGATTATCGCAAATGGTGTGAAGAGAATCTCCCCTCATGGTTAGGATATGGCCGCGTTTGAATATCGCCAGGCGGAGGAAATCAGAGACGCATTCGCTCGTAATGGGGTGCGATACCTGTTCATTGGCAAATCGGGCGCGATACTGCTGGGGTTTCCCGACACCACGCAGGATGCCGACCTCTTCATCGAGAAGAGCCCGGATAATGCCCGATCGTTGATTTCTTCGCTGGGCGAACTGGGATTCAAGTTAACCGAAGCGCAAGCCGGCGAAATTGAGCGAGGCAAGGATTTTGTCCAGCTCAAAGATGGCCCCTTCGACCTGGACCTGGTATTCGCCCCCGATGGAATTGAACGATTCGAGGACGCATGGCGTCGTCACGTGAACGTCGAGGGATTTCCGGTTTGTCATCCCGACGACATCATCGCGAGCAAGATTTCCGCCAACCGGGCAAAGGATCGCGAAGGCCTTCCGCGCTTGCAGGCGTTTCGCGAATACTGGCTCAAAAATAAGGGAACCTGAGTTTGGGCTTCGGCTCCAATTTCCGCTATTGCGCTGGAGGCAATGGCATCACGGGGAAACCCTGCCCGGTCGGCGGAGCGAGGCGCTGCCGGATCGTGGTCAGTTCATCAAGAATGCGGAATACCACGATCAGCAGCTCACAATAAATTCGGCACACCAGGGGCCCGACCAACATGAAAACGATTCCCCCGAATACCTGAGCGCCGCCGCCAAATTCGGAAGAGGCGCCGATCACAATCCACACGATGCCCGCAATCACGCAAAGCGCCACACCGATCAGAAAAATAATCCGGATGATCATCGGAGTGATCATGGTCTTAAAGGACAGGAAATCGTTCATGGCTTCTCCTTCGGTTAGAGTAGTTTTGGAAAATGAAACCGGGACGTGAGTGGCGATCAATCGCCGTGCACCGCTCGCGTCAGGATGCCGCCTTGCTCAATGCCGTCACCGCCTGGGAATTGTTCTTGTCACGAGCATAGTCTAAGGCTGTCTTGCCATTGGCGTCCTTCGCATTCAGGTCCGCGCCAGCCTTCAGCAACGCGGCGAACGCGTCGGAATTAAAATATATCGACCCCGCCGCGGCCATCAGCGGCGTTTTGCCATTTGGGTCTTTCGCATTCACGTCCGCGCCGGCCTTGAGCAATGCCGCGACCGCGGTGGGATCGGGGTATTGACCCACACAACCCATGTACATTATCAGGCCCGTTTGACCAGCCGGGTCCTTGAGATTCACATCGGCGGCATTCTTTATTAGGGTCGAGACTAGCGCGGCGGGCACGTGGTCTTCCATGGCTGCCTGGCCGCAAGCGCGCATCAGGGGCGTCTTGCCTTCGTTGTCCTTCATATTCACGTCTGCGCCGGCTTGAACCAGCAGCGTGATCGCCTCATCAACGGGGGGGCAGCTATTTATCGATTGGGAATTCACCGCGAGATAATTTAGCACGGTACACATAAGCGGCGTCTGACCGAGCGAGTTTTTGGCATTGGGATTCGCACCGGCATCTACTAGAGCCTTGATGCACAAGGCGACTTCATCGCGTGGAGTCTTGCACATCATGGCATACGCCAAGGGCATGTAGCCACCCTGCATAATCGCATTCGCGTCGGCGCCTGCCTTGGACAGCATTGCGATGATGTCGGGTTTGGCGGTGAAGAACAGCACGGTCACCCCCATCATATTATTTGCATGAACATCGGCGCCGGCCTTAAGCAAAGCGGCGACCACGTTGGGGTCGCCCTTCCCCTGACCGACCGCGTATATCAGCGGTGTATTGCCAACTTGGTCCTTCGCATTGACGTCGGCACCGGCCTTGAGCAGCGCTGCAATCAGATCCAAACTCGGATTTGGATTGCCAGCCGCCAGCATGAGCGGCGTCCAGCCCATCCCGCCCTTGATATTCACGTTGACGCCACTGTTGACCCAAGCAATCCGTTGCTCGGCGGTGCCTGTAGTCCAAACCTCCGGTAGTTGGGCTGGGGGGGACGGGGCATTATCGGCATTGCTCGTTTGCAGGCTGGCCACCGCGGATGGAGATGAAGGGGAGACTTGCTGTGAAGGAGTGGCAGCAACCCCGCGTAACCCGATATAGGAAGTAACAATGGGAGCAATCATAATAAAAATCGGCGCTCCAAGCATTGCGCACAAGAGGATCACAACCCCTTGGCCTGTGCCTCCCTTCGCAATGACGATGATGCCAAGAACGATTGCGATGAAAAGGACCGGCCCTGCAATAAACCATGCGGCAAACCCAAGAACCGGGATAAGTGATATCAGGCACACTACCAAGATCAAAACTCGCGCGGCGATGGCCACGCCTTTGTAAGTGGTGGGCGGTTGTTCCATAAATGGCTCCTGAGATTTGATGTTTGAGAAAGTGGACCAGCGTTTCACCGATGGACCGTGCCGGCTCGATCATTTCAGCGTCGCAAGGGTACTCTCGTTGGGCTTCACTCCGCTGGTCCAGTCCCAGGCGGGCACTATTTGCCACTCACCGTTCTTTTTCTGTACGCTGAAAGCCATGAACTCCGTGACCTTGGACCATCTTGTCCATCTTGCCGGCCCACTGGCGAAACTGTCGGGCCACGCTCGGTCGGACTCGTTCGGGAGATTGAAGGAACCGCGAAATTCGATTCCGTTTAGCTTGTCTTGATCCGAGATCTTCTGGGATACAACTTCGAAATTCAGTCCCTTGATTTGGCGAAACTGGCTCCCCCCGCCGGGGACATCGTACTCACTGGTCCAGCCGTCGGGCGTTTGCAGCCAATGCTTTTCCAACTCAGTTTGCACGTAGTTCACTGCATCGGGGTCCCCCGTACCGGTGATCGAACTCGCCGATGCGGCCGCTCCATCTACGCTCGTGTTGTCGCCTGTGCCTGCGCTCCCACTTCCACTTGCGGCTGCGGTTCCACCGGAATCATGTTTCGAGCAGCCCGTATAACTGACCAGGCTTCCCAAGCCAAAGATGGCGATGATCGACATTCTGCAAATGCGCGGATGATTCATAAGCTGACTCCTCATTGTGCGTGGGTTTCACGTGTCGCGGACAGGTAAATGGCCGGAACGCCTATTCGGAATTTCCCATGTGGACGTCGCGGCGCAGCCATCACATGGCGAATAAATGAATTTGCGACTCCAGTCGTCTTACGGCATTAGACAGTGCCAAGTCGGAAAAGGATAGGCAAATCTGGTCAGTTTTCGTAACATTCGGGGGGGCGACTCGCGCCGTCGGACGACTCAGGTCAACATAAGCTTAAATCCCAACGTGACTTATCGACGACATCCAACGGCAAGCGAGCGGACGACTGCGGGATGGAAATCCCGCGGCTTTCAGGTGAATGCAAAGCGGTGCGCCGAAATTAGAACCGCTCAACCTTCCTGCCCCGCCAGTTCCTTCTTCGTTCCGGCGATTCGGACGGACACCTCGACGGCCGGCCTCGACGGCTCGGAGGGGATGATCTGCGCCTTGCGAATGGCGTCGCGAATGCTCTGGGCGATGCCGGCCGGGTCGAGACCGACTTCAGCGAGCTGCTGTTTGCGCGTGGCATGGGCGATGAGTCGGTCGGGCATGCCCAGGGGCGTGATGTGGGCTGTCGGTAGCCCGTGGGCAACCGCGTGTTCGGTGACGGCGGAGGCGAAGCCGTTTTGCAGCGAGTGATCTTCCAGAGTCAGAACCGGATGGCCGGGACGCAGAACGCGGGAAAGCATCTCGGCATCGAGGGGTTTGCAGAACCGGGCGTCGATGATTTCCACGTCGAATCCGTCGTTGGCCAATTCGGCGGCGGCGGACATGGCATTCTCAGCCAGAGCGCCATAGACAATGACGGTGGCGTCGGCGCCGTCGCGGAGGACGCGGCTGCGGCCGACGTGCCATTCCCGGCCGGCGTCGGGCTGTAGCGAGGGATCGATCACTTCCTCGAAATTCCTTTCCGGGACGTTGTCGCGCGGATAACGGATGGCGGTGACGGTTTCGAGGGACAATGCCAGGCGAAGGGCGCGGTTGAGTTCGGCCTCGTCGCTGGGGGCCATCAGGACGATTCCCGGCAGAGGGCGAAGGAAGGCCTGATCCATGAATCCGTGATGCACCGCCCCGTCGTCGCCGACGTAGCCGGCGCGATCCATGCAGAAGCAGACGGGCAAATGGTTGAGGGCGACTTCCTGCCAGACCTGATCGAAGGCCCGCTGAAGGAAAGTGGAATAGATTGCGGCGAAGGGGCGCATGCCGGCCTTGGCCATTCCGGCGGCCATGGCGGTGAGATGGCTCTCGCAGATTCCGGTGTCCAGATACCGGTCGGGAATTGCCTTTTCGAACTTGGAAAGGCCGGTGCCATCGGGCATGGCGGCGGTGAGGGCGACGACGCGGCGGTCTTTCTTGGCCAGGTCGATCATGGCATCGGCGAAGGCGGTGGTCCAGGATTTACCCGGGCCTTTGAGAATTTCAACGCGGCAACCGTTGACCTGGAAAGCCGAGGGGCTGTGGAAGCGGGTGGGTTCGGAACTGGCGATCTCGTAGCCGTTGCCTTTGACGGTTTTCAGGTGCAGGAGCACGGGAGCCTGGACGTGCTTGATCTCGGCGAGCAGGTCGATGAGGCCGGGAATATCGTGTCCGTCGACGGGGCCGAAATACTTGAGGCCGAGGGTTTCAAAGATTTGGCCGTGCCAGATGGCGCTCTTGACGCCATCGGAGACGTGGCGCCAAACCTGTTCGACGGTGTGCCCGACGGTTGGGGGCAGGCGTCCGACAAACTTCTCGGCCAGCCGTTTGGCTTCGCCGTAAGTGGTGCTGACACGGACGCGTTCGAGATATTGGCTGAGGGCGCCCTGGGGCTGGCTGATGCTCATGCCGTTGTCGTTGAGAACGACCAGAAGTTGTCGGCGGAGGGTGCCGGCGTTGTTCAACCCCTCGAAGGCGAGGCCGTTGACGATGGAAGCATCGCCGACGACGGCGATGACGTTGCCGGGCTTACGCATGAGATCGCCCGCGCGGGCCATTCCGACAGCGGTGCTGATGGCAGTGCCGGCATGTCCGACGGCGAAGAGGTCGTAGGGGGATTCATCGGGGTTTGGGAATCCACCGATGGACCCCCTTTTTCGCAAGGTAGGGAACATCGCGGTTCGGCCGCTGAGCATCTTGTGGGCGTAGCACTGGTGTCCGACGTCCCAGAGGAGCCAGTCCGGCCCGGTTGGGAAGGGGCCCAGGTCGTAAACATAATGCAAGGCGATAGTAAGCTCGGCGACGCCGAGGTTACTGGCGAGGTGGCCGCCGTTTTTACTGACCGATTGAACGATACGATCGCGAATTTCGGCGGCAAGGGTCGTCAACTCGTCCATGGAAAGACGACGAATGTCCGTCGGAACGTGAATCGACTCCAGCAATCCCATAAACAAATCTCCTGCAAACCGAGCATCCTTGCCCGGGCATCGCCGCGACCCCTGGCGGAACATTCAACTGCGGCCATGCGACATTGCGCTGCAAATAATTCGACTTCCAACCGCATTCCCAGCCCTCGACTGCGGAGGCTTTGCCTTCCGCTTCCCCTTTTGTACCGTGCTGGACGGCGGGAGTAAATGGGGAGAATGCCAAACCTAGGCAAAGTTCGGCAATTCGGCGTTCATTTGTTTCTTTCGACGACGAAGGTGGCCAAGGCCCGCAAGCCCTTGGCGCGCGTGGCAAACGGGTCAATTGCGGCCAAGGCGGCAGAAAGCTGTTGGCGAGCCTCGGCACGGCTTTTCTCCAGTCCGATCAGCATGGGATAAGTCACCTTTCCCTTGGCGGCGTCCTTTTTCGTGGCCTTGCCAAGCTCCTGGGGGGTGGAGGTCTGATCGAGAATGTCGTCAACGATCTGAAACGCCAATCCAAGATGACGGCCAAAGGCGTCAAGAGCCTGCAACTGAAGGGAATCGGCGGCGGCGATGGCGCCCATTCTGCAGGAGGCGGTCAAGAGCGCCCCGGTTTTCATGCGATGGAGACGTTGCAGTTCGGCCAGATTCCGGGGGGGCTGAAGTTCATCCATGTCGATGACCTGGCCTCCGATCATGCCGGAAGGTCCGGAGGCTCGTGCCAATTCACCGACAAGGGCTGGGACCAGCGCCGGTTCGGCATCGGCGGCGAGGATTTCAAAGGCGATGGTGGTCATGGCGTCGCCGGCGAGGATGGCCATCGCCTCGCCGTAAACCTTATGGTTGGTGGGCCGGCCGCGGCGCAGGTCGTCATCGTCCATGGCCGGCAGATCGTCGTGAACGAGGCTGAAGGTGTGGATAAGCTCCATGGCTGCCGCGGCGGCAATGACCGTTGGCGAGGGCTCGGCGGCTTGCGGGTGATCCTGGCAGGCGCGGGCGCTTTCCAGGACGAGCGCCGGGCGCAAGCGTTTTCCACCGGCCATCAGACTGTATTGGATCGCCTCAAGCAGCTTGGGCGGAGCGGTGGGAAATCGATCGTTCAACCGCGAAAAAAAGTCCCTCACGCATTGGGCGCTGCGTTCGAGCAGCACCGCGGCGTCCCCTTCAGCCAGGGGCGACGGTCCACTTCGATTCATGCCAATCTCTTCCCTTGCAAAGTCCATACAGTTTAGCGGTTTTGACGCCAAGGTGCGATACCCCCCCATTTCCCAGGGAGCAAGCTCCCTGGGCTTTGAAGGGCGTGCGCGGGTCAAGGGGCGGTAAACCCGCGTATCGCCGGCGGATCGGTTGGTGGATTGGTGTAGAGATTGCGCTCGAGGAATTCGTCGATGACCAGGTCGGGCTTTTGCAGTTGGATCAGGGCCGGATCCATGGTGTATTGGAACGCGTACACGATGCGGCTGAAGTGGGGGCCGAGCATCGGGACCAGGCCGATGCCGAACGAATCCCGGTAAAAAACCAGCCTGGGCAGGTTTAGTTTTACTTTTGGATCGTGATTGTCGATGGTGACGACGCGGTGGGTATCGGACAGGGCCGGATCGACGGGATAGAACTTCTTTCGGATGAGTGGAAAACCCTGATCGGGGTATTGATCGGGCATGTCCATCATCCTGGCCAAGTCGCCGACCTCGGCGCCGGGCGAACCAACCGTAAAATCTTCGAGGGTTTGAGGGACGATATTCCATTGAGGCAAAAGATCTTTGACGGCGTGGATAATCTCGCGGTAGCCGACAAACGCGCCGGAATCGTTCCAATGGGTGTCGGTCCTGTGATAAAGGAGTCCGTACGGCTTGGCGGCCAGCAGGGCGGGCCGCAGGTCCAGAAAATGGATTGGGGAATGGGATTGGCGAAGGCGATTGACAAGCTGGTCCAGGCGGGATTCCGGGCGGACGGGGGTTAATTCCGGCGGGAGGCGTTCGGGATAGATGGTTTGTTTGTCCGGGGGGACGACGACGAGATAGGGGATGCCCCGGGCGGCGAGCCAGGCGTTGCGTTTTTCGAGAAGATTTTGCCAGGCGTCGAGTTGCTCGTCGGAGAGCGGATTGAGGCCGCGGTAGGCGATGAAATTCTCGTCGCCCTCGGGGCGGAGGAAGAGCCAGCCGTCTTTGCCGATCACGACGTTTCCGTCCATCTCGTCGCGCAGGCCGTGGAATCGGGTGAGGGCGACGCCGCGGATGAGGGTATTGCGCAGGCCGAAATGATCGCGGTAGAAGCTGAGCCAGCGTTCGGAGTAGCGGGTGAGGTCGTTAAAGGAGCGTGGAAACGAGGGCGGTTCGGCGAGCCGGCGGTTCTCGTTGGAAGCGCCGGCCGGGTCCCAATGAAAGAAAAGTCCGATGAGCGGGAGAAACAGCGATGCGAGGAACAGCGCCGCCAGGACGCGCACGAGCGTCAGGCGCCGGTGAGCGCGGCGTTGCGGCGGGAGGAAAGCCCCCTGCCGCTCAACCCGCGCCGCGGTTGTCGCGGGCGTCGTGGACATATTCTTCGCGCCGTTGCAGCGGGGTATTGCGAACGTCCTCGGTATCCATCGGCTGCGGCAAATACAACATGCGTTCGAGGAACTCGTCGATCACAACATCTGGCTTGGCCTTGAGAATCAAAGGCCCGCCCAGGACGTTGGTCCATTGCCAGTCGGCGCGGCTGAAATGCGGTCCGAGGAACGGCCCGAAATAATTGCCGAACGAATCGTGCAGCACGAACATCGTGGGGCCGTGAGGGTCGCCCCGGGTTATGACGGGCGTGAACGGGTTGTCGATGGAGAAAGTGAGAGGAAAGGGACGGCGGCGGATAAAGTGGAGCCAGTCCTCGTTGTATTCGTAATACAGGTTCATAAAGCCCGCCAGATCGCCGGAGCGGACGGTCGAGGCGGGGACGAAATCGCTCGCCGGCTGTGGAACCATTTTTGTGCCCAGCAGTCTGTTGATCTCGTCGAGAACGACGGGATAGCAGGCGAAGGCGCCGTAATCGTTCCAATGGGTGTCGGTCTTGAAATAGACGCGATGATATTTCTTTGCCTGGATCAAAGTGGGGCGCAGATCGAGCAGATCGACGGGGGAATGGGTTACGCGGAGGCGTTCGATGAGCTGATCGAGCCGGCTCTGCGGGCCAAGGGCTGAAAACTGTTCGGGCATGAATTCCCGGTAAACGCTCTGCTTGTCAGGGGGGATGAGAACGAGAAAGCGGATTCCGTGATTGGCGCAGAACCAGTAGCGGTGTTCGAGCACCTGCTGCCAGTCGTCGAGTTGCTGGCTGGTGAACGGGTCGAGATTGCGGTCGGCGAGCAGGTTTTGGAATCCCGGGGGATAAAAGAGCCAGCCGTCCTTGCCAATGATGATTTTGGTCTGCTGATCGAGGGCGAGTCCGCCGTGAAAGCTGATGAGGGTAAGCCCGCGGATGAGTGCGTTTCGGAATCCGAAATGATCCCTGTAGAAGCCGAGCATGAGATCGGAATAGCGGGTGGCCTGCTGGAAACTTTTGGGCAGGCCGGGGGCCTTTGCCAGGGCGCGGTTTTCGTGGGATTCAACGGGGTCCCAGTGCATGGCGGTGCCGACGAGGGGAATGAACAGGGCGATGACGAACAGGATGGCGGCGGTCAGGCGTGCGCGATTGCGCCAATGGGGGTGCGGAATTTTATCGGGGTGTCCAAGCGGCGGCAAAGGCATCTCCATGGTGGTTGATTCCGACGTCATGGGCATCTAAAAGTGGAAGTAGATGAACGGATTATAGGTTCCGGCGGCGGAAAGCGCCGTCGAGGCGACGAAGATGGCGCTCAGTGCGGCGAACTCGCCCATCCCGGCGGTCAAATCCACGAGCCAGGACCTGGCGCCGCCCGCGGCGGCGACGGCGCGATCGAACGCGCTGCCAAGCAGCGGCACGAGCGGCAAGCTGCCGATCACGCCCGCAGCCACGGCCAGAATCATCGACCGGTTAACGCATTGCGACATGGTAAAGAATGCCGAACTGCTTGGGCCGAGGAATGCCATCCGGGTCAGGTATTGTCCCGCGCCGGCAAAGGTGTCGGAGCGGAAGAAGACCCAGCCGACCATAACAGCCAGCAGGGTATAGACATGGCGCACGGCGCGGTGGCGTTCCAGCCAGTTTTTCAGGCCGGCGCGTTCGATGATGAGAAAGGCGCCGTGGAACAACCCCCAGACGACGAAGGTCCAGGTGGCTCCGTGCCAGAGTCCGCAAAGGAAAAAGACCGTTAGAAGGTTTGCATACACCCGCCATTTGGGCACGCGGTTTCCGCCCAGGGGGATGTAGAGATAGTCGCGGAACCAGCTTGAGAGGGTGATGTGCCAGCGATGCCAGAAATCGGTGATGCTGGTCGCAATATAAGGGTAATTGAAGTTCTCGGGGAAGGTGAAGCCGAACATTTTGCCCAGGCCGATGGCCATGTCGCTGTAGCCGGAGAAATCGAAATAGATTTGCAAGGTGTAGCAGAGCACGCCGAGCCACGCGACCGCCGGGGTGATCAGATAGGGCCGAATGGTGAAAATGGTGTCGGCGGTCTGAGCGACGGTGTTGGCGATCAGCATTTTCTTGCCAAATCCGATGATGAAACGTCGGACGCCCTCGGAGAAGGAATCCCAGGAATGCTGCCGGCCGCGGGGGCCGCCGACGGTGAACTGATCGCAAATCGTCTTGTAGCGGATGATCGGCCCGGCAATAAGCTGCGGGAAGAGCATGATGTACAGGCCGAAGATGCCGGACCGCTTCAACGGCTTCACTTCCTTGCGGAACACGTCAATGATGTACGACAGGGCGTGGAACGTGAAAAAGGAAATGCCCAGGGGAAGATGGATTTTGGGCAGGGGAAGCTCGTGGAGTCCCATTGCAACCAGTGGGACATTGATGTTGCGGACGACGAAGGCGGCGTATTTGAAGACGCAGAGAATCGTCAGATTGACGGCCACCCCGAGGACCATGGCGCCCCTGGCGGATTTCTGATCGGGGGCGGCTGCAATCAATGTTCCGATATAGAAATTGATGGCGATGGACGCCACCACCACGAAGGTGGACCACCCCTCTCCCAATGCGTAGAAAACCAGGCTCGCGGCCAGCAGGACGTAATTTTTGCCCGCCCGCGGCGTGCAATAGTAGACGGTCAGCACAACCGGCAAAAGCAGGAAAAGGAAGCACGGGTCGGTAAACAGCATGGGGCGATAACTATACGTTCATCCAATGCATGACTCAACCGCGTCATTTTTGCGTCCTTATCGTGGCGTTCGTCATTGCAGCGTGGCAACAACGTCGTACATCTTGCCGCCCTGATAAATTTGCAGGCTGCGGACCGGATTGTTCCCGTGGTCAGTCTCGAAATGATGGCCTTCGGCATCGTAGAACAACTCGAAATTGAGCGTCTTGCCCGTGTTACGGTCGAATTGGGGCACGCACACCACATACCTTTGGTTGACCCAGACCTCAATATTCTGCCAATCGGAATTGGAGAGATTGGCCACTTCAAACTGCCGCTCCATGACGTTGTACTGAGCGCGTGCGATCGAGTCGTGGCTCTTGGGGGCGTCGATCTCGTAGGACCGCTTGGCGGCGTCGGCGGCAAGCTCGGTCGAGGATTTCCTCAAAGAGGAATCGGAGTTAGGGATGATCGTCGGCCGGCCGTCGCCCGTGCAGCCGGACATTGCCAGGATGGCCGTCACGGTCACGAACCCGCCGCAGATTGTCGCCACGTATGCTTTCATAAGGCACCTTTCAGTTAGACGTTTTTCGAGTTATCGGACGAAAGGGGCGGCGGGCATGAAAAAATATGGGCGGTTGATGTTGAGCAAGCGGGGGTAATTCGACGAGCGCCGCTCAGGTGGCGGAGTTTCGATTCAGAAATGCGGGGCGATGTGTTCAAACCGGGGAATGATGGTTCAAATCTTGTCACCCCGATTTGATGGGAGGGAAATCAAGTGTCGTCAGTTTCATGCCGCTATCTTCATGCCGCAACATCACTTGGGAATAAACGTTCGGTTCGATGAACTTACTCCAAACGCTTCGCGAAATCTGGACTTACGTTGACCAAGTAATGAGATTTGAACTCGCCTGAATCTGGCTCAGCCCCCGGAAACAGGCCGTACATCCGCGCAACACAGCTATCAACAATTTCATGTTGCTGCCGAGGCGATTGAAGATCGGTGCTGGAGGTCAGCAGCAAAACGGCGGCAAGGATCTGCTCGCATTCTGCCGGCCACAGCTTGGCTGGCTGTCGTGGAAACGGAAACTGCCGGAGTTGGTGAAGCCGCAGCGCATGGCGGCCTTCGCCCATTGTTGGCATCGTTGCCCGCACGAAGGCCCAGAATGTTCCGCTGTTCAGAATTCCCAAAAGAAACAGCGGATTGACATGATCCGAATCCGGCACCAAGACCAGTACGCTGCTGTGACAGATCATCTTGGCGTCGGGCCCGATCAGTGTGGAATCGTGTCCCGCGCTGATGCGCTTAACCAGAATCCGGGGCGCGTCCGGCAATCTCAATGCGGCCGACGACCGAAATGCAAACCACGAGGCTGTCTCAGCGGCAGCGGGCAGGCGATCACGGTTCCGAAGTAAGTAGCGATAGGTTCTTGGGTACTGGTCTCGAAGATGGTCCTCGGTCAGCAGTTGTCCCGAGGGTGTGTAGGGCGTGAGGCAGACTGTTCGCGGAATTGGTGTTTGATAGCCGGAAACATCGCGATTGCGAATTATTGGTATCAGCAGATCGGCTTCCAGCACGTGTTGCCTGCCGTCTCGATCACTCACAATCACCGGGCTTCGTTCTGTACGGGTCAACCGCCTGAGAAGGAAGACCGGATCTGCTCCCGTGACGACTCCTTGGCAGATTCGAATAGGAAGCTCCGCAAGCGGAGCGCCCGAATCCTTCATTCGCGGCAGGATATTTTGTTCGGTCCTATCGAGCAACCAGTGAGTTCCACTACAGACTTCAGGCGCGAGGAATTTTATCTCGACGTTTTTTGCAGAGGGCGCATCCTCCGATAGCAACGTCTCCAAGCTTTGCCGCAAGCCGTTGTTTCCCCGAATCCAGACATGACGACACGCCTGTGGAACATGCCCTCTTTCCAAGAGTGTCAACGCGATTTGCGTCACGGCATCGGGATAGAGATTGCGTGCCGCGAATTCGATAATTTCCCGCATCGTGCAGGTCTGACTAATGAGTTGGCGCAATGTCCGACCTGTCTGGGAGCGAAGAAAGGTATTCGAGACACTCCAGCCCAGCAGGCCGCCGGTCGTCAGGCAGGTGATAGCCTTTTCGAAGAACAGCATGTAAAGGTCGAACTGCCCCTGGCGAGCCGTGAGAAATCTGCTGCGATAGTGCGATAGCTTCTCTTGAGCGCCCTTGCGAAGTTCGTGAATCCGTACGAACGGCGGACCACCCAGCACCACCGTCATTTCGGATGTGTTAGAAAGTAAGAAGTCGCCGCACGTGAGGTTTGCCCGGAGGTCAGGGACGATCACTGGCTCGTTGCTATGCTCATCGGAAAGCGTCTGCCAGACGGCTAACAGAAGGCTCCGGCGGGCCCATTCCAAGGCAGTGGCATCAACGTCCATTCCGTGAATAACATGGCATAGGAGATCAAGGCGTTCTTGTGGCGAAGCGTCGAGGGAAAGCCCGACCAACTCATGGCGAAAAAGGTATCGAACTGCGGCAACTAGAAAGATTCCGCAGCCGCATGATGGGTCGATCAGGCGAAGCGAGCGAACGTCTCCAAATCGGTTCAGAGCGGAATCGAGAACGCGGCAAGTCAGGTAATCAACGATAAATGAAGGCGTATAGTGAATGCCTCTCGCTCGCCGTAGGCCAGAACTTCGCCGCGCCTGGTTGGCTGTCGATGGGGGCGGCGATAGGCAAAATTGATGGAACTCGCCAAAGGACGAGAGGGACAGGCGCGTTCGCAGTGTCAGTTGAAAAATAGAACGCTGGATGTCTTCGGGTACAGCCAAGGCATCATCGAATGTTTCCGCGTCGAGTACGGCCAGCAAAATCGGCGACTGCATGCTCTGGCGGAAACTCTGGATCATTTGACGGTTAGTGCATTCGTTAGCGAACGCCATCTGCGCGGACGGCACCGGAATCGCCGATGGACGTTCCTGGCGCATGAACTGCACCAGAAGAGATAGACCTAGCGCTTGATCGATTACCAAGCGAACCTGTGCATCATCGTCGGACGGGCGTCGCTGTCGCCAGCGTTGAGCAAGGTCAAAACGCAGGCGTCCAAGGCGATCAAGCCATCCGATGTCGCGCGGACAGCCAGGAATCTCGGATTCGTTTGCGAGCATCGGCAACGGTACTTCAGCCAACTTCGGCACCATCTCTTTCTCCCAGGCCGTGTGCGCGCATCGCATCACAGAACGCAGTTGCAGCGCCCGACGTTTTCGCTCAAGCCCAGCGACTGGGCCAGTTCAACGTCTTCCATGCACAACGAGCATGGCAATTCCGGCTGACATCGGCGGATCGTCGTCAGCAGATGGGCATAGATACTCCGGCGATCTTCCAACGCATAGCGAGCCCGGCCATCCTGCGGCGTGTTGTTAAGTACGAAGAGCGATTGAGTAATGGGGTCATCGCTTCCGAGCCGCTGTTTGCTCAGATTCAACGCCGATCCGTAGCTGCAAATACCGCCCAGCGTGAGGCGGTCGAGCCGAACTTGACTCAGCAGTTCTTCCAGCAAGGCATCGTAGTGTTGCCGCCAATTCTCAATAGGAATGATTGGCATCAGCATCACGCGCACGGGATAGCCTGCGGCGGCGCATCGTTTGATGGCAGCGATTCTGCTGGCAATCGGAGGCGTCATGGCTTCATAGCCGCTGCGTACGGCGGTTGGATTGAGACTCCAGCACAGGACGGTATGCCCGCGGTGATCCAGGTCCAGCACGTTCTCGAAGTCGTCGCATTTCGACAGAATGCGCAGCCGGGCAAACGGATGCTGCGCGAAAAACGGGATCATGGTGCGCGAATACCCGGTCAAGGGATCGAGTGCCATCCCATCCTGCAACTTACCGAGATAGAACGCCTCGGGCCCGCCAATCCGCCTGGCCAGGCGGTCAATGTCGTCGAGAATCTCGTCCAGGTTGACAAAGATTTTCACCGTCGGCGAGAAGCGAACGCCCCGGCTGCCGGCCAGATAGCAGTATTGGCAGGCGTACGGGCAAAAGCCGTATGGCGAAAAGTGCCAAAAGTTGGGACAGGTATTACCTCGCTCCTCACTGCGGCCCAGGGCACTGCCATGCTCCCCGAACACCAGCGTGCGCCGTCCAGACGCGTGCAGTTCACTTTGGTGCGTTACAGCGAAGCTAATTTTGTTGTGTGGGACGGCGAGTTGCTCGATCACCTGGGCTTTCGGATAAAGCGCGCAAATGTGTTCGACAAAGCTCCGCCGCCGAAGCGTGGAAAGACTCCCCTTGGTCAGGACGATGCGGCTTGGCCGGAACAGCGGCGGCAGCCGCGGTTGATATGCCGAGCCCACGGCAGCCATCGGCAGAAGATGTTGCGCCATGGGCATCGAAAACATAGTTGGCCTACCATGCTACGCTTCTCAGCAGCGCAACGCCGCGCCGACAGCCAATACCTAACATTGTACGAACTGCGGCTTTGGGAGCAAGCGAAAAATCACAAATATCTCGAAGAAATACTTCTACGACGGATGCCGCGCGGGTCAAGCGGCTTTCAGCAAATTCCTCAGTTCCAAGCCGAAACCCTTGATTCCATCGCAAAAACGCCGAAAAAGTTCAATAGCCGTCTTGTTGTCCCGATTTTTCGCTTACCCAAATTGCCCAGAGAGGCGACTGGCAACGGGATTTGAACCGCCCGCGGCGTGAATGCACTTTGTTACGATACGCGTGGCCGCTTCCATGCTGCCTCCTCAATCTTCACCTTGCGCTCCAGCTTCGTAGCCGAGTTGCCAGAAATACATGTCCACAAGCTTCATGAGCGGATAGTGCGCTCCGCTGTGGTCTCTTATGGCAGCTTGTTCGCGACGAAACTCGGTCAGATGCTCGCAGGAAAAAGCCAGGACCTTCTTGACGAATTTTGCGCTTAGGTACGAATACCCCAGCCCAGCACCCCTGAACCCAGAAATGAAATACTGATCGCATGCAGGAAGGCATCCGAATGTGCCAAGAAGGACCTTCGTCACCAGGGTTTCTGTCGGCTCCCCGAACTGACTGTATGCCTTGGCAATTTCCTTCGCCGCGTCCAGGATGACCGGCACGAGTTCGACATCGTTCGCTTCAGACCCAAACTCGCGTTCCCAAAGCGGAGCGAAACGCGGTAAGGCAAGGCAATCGACAACGCCCAAATGGATGGTGTACGCGTGCTGAAGCAGGAAAGTTGACCCCGCGATACATGCCCCAACTTGCGAGATAGAACCCGAGGTGCAATGCCGCATTCTGCCGTTGGGCCGCTATCCCCGAAGGTGTCACATCTCGGAAGAAGCGGTAGCAATGTTCCCAGGACCGGTAGCGGTGATGAGGGTCGCCAGCAACTTCCCCGAAGTAGGCGCTGATTTTCTCGTGGATCATGGCACACCCACCTGGCACTTCACCCTTGAACGCCGTTCAGCAGCGACGGAATCTTCGCCTTGCGAATCTCTTCAATCACTGCCTGGGAGGACTTCCAGGGATCGCCTGGAATGCGTTTGACCAGTTCCCCCCACACCCTGCCGAAAGCCGCTATGGCATCATCGTCTGTGAAACTCACGCCCGCAGGAAGCAAGGGTGCGATGTCCTCTGTAAGGCTTTGATTGAGCTTCCTGAGCATTGACTCCTCCGCGTTCGCCCGGCTGATGGGATGTCCCTCCAGAGCGAGATAATGCTGGAAGCACGCGATCACCCGCTCACGGTCGAGGCCGAGTCGGAGCAAACCGTGGTTAAGGTCGAACAGATCGCGGTTCTTGCGTCGCTGGAGGAGGGCTCGCAGCTTGGTGCCAAAAATTTCCTCCGGCTCGAACGCGACAATCTCCGCCTTGGCCTGATGCCAACCGCTGTTGACCTCGAATGGGTAGGCCTTATGGCCATGGAGATTTTTATGCTCGCGCGTGTTGATCTCTACTTTGAGCTTGAGTTGGCTCCCTCCCTCTTCCGGAGTGAATCTGAATACTAGGTGCATCGAATGAGCGGCCTGCGCCCTATTGGGTTTTCCGAGCCAGGAGAGGGCTTGGCGTATCGCGTCAACTGTCGTCCCGATCATTTCGCCCTGCATTTGAACGAGATCAATGTCTTCTGAATACCGCAGCGGTTTTGCGAACAACAGCTTATGGATGGCCGTGCCGCCGCGAAAAGCGATCTTCCCTTGCAACTGCTTGCTGTTGAAGAGGTCGCATAGCGCACGGCTGATAATCAGGTCCTGTTCTACCTGCCTGAGATCAGGCCAAGGGGCATGTGCGCTCCACTCCTGCAAGTAAGCGTTGGGGATCAAGCGTCAATCTCCACCGGCACGTTGATTACCAGCTTCCACTTCGGATTTTTCTCGTCACTCACCCTCAAGGCCGCGATGATCGGTTTGGCCGCCGGATCAAGGTCCTTGAAGGACTTCGCCTTTTCGGCAAAGGCTTGAAGTCCCTTGGCCTGGCGGATATGCCCAAACCGATCCAAAAGATAGCCAAGGCGTCTGACTGCCGAATTCTCGTAAGAGCCGGCCGCTTTGGCGAGTATGCCGGGATCAGCTTTGTTTCCCAAGTCATGGACTCCCTGCGCAGCGCCGTTGATCCCCGCCGCCTGATGGAAATAACGGCACATGTCAAGCAGCGTCAATTCCACGCCGGCGACTTTGGCAAAGCCGGCCTCCGTTTTGAGTTGTCTGAGCCACTCGGGACGGTTCGACTCAGCAAAGGCGGCAGGGGTCTGATACAGAAACTCGACGCGCTGGCGCCCGATGTCAATTTTCTTGAGTTGCCGCGGCGTAATGACCTGAAAGACCATCGCCGCTTGGTGAGCTGACCCGTGGAAAGCAGCAGCACGCAGCAAGGAAACGCGGTAATCCAGCCGCAGATGCTTCATCAGCGGGTCGATCCATCGGGCTGGGTCGGGCGCACCGAACGCTTGATCCTCTGGTCTTAGGATTAGATAGAATCCCCTTCGTGGGGAAATGAGCCGACCCTTCTTCGTCAACCGCTCCACAGCCGACTGGAAGGCTTCTCGCGCTTGCCCGCGTTCGGCCAATGCCGCCGCTTGGGAGAAGACCGTCTGCCCTCGGGCAAGCTGTGAATCGATGAATTCCTGGAGGCTATTCATTCCCCAATCATATGCTAAAACCTACGAAAATCAACTGATTTCGAATATGACCGGGGGAGCAGACATGCCGCAAGTATCAATCCTGATTCAACTTACCGTCATTCATCCACCGCAGCAGCTTGGCTCCCCAGCCCCGGATGCCTGCCAGGAAAAGTTCAATAGCCGTCTTGTTGTCCCGACCTTTTACTGATCGCCTTTCCATTCTCCCAGCTTCCCTAGTTCTCGGCCGCTGTTGGTTCCCGGCCGATCTTCGCCCACAGCATTTCCGCTGCCAGCTTGTCTGCCGCCAACTTGTCCGTAGCCGACCTACGAGCCGCCATCAGCTCAGCCGTTGCTTTTGGATCAGGCACACTTTTTGTATGGACGCCTCCCCCTTGAAAGCCGTTGGCATTACCCATAGCCGGGAGTACGTCACCATTGCTGATCGGATGATCGATGATCAATACCTGTTTTTCGGGAACGACCACTTTCGCTAGCTTGTCCACCTCCAATTGGTCTGCCGCAACCGTATCGGTCGCCAGGTTGCGGGCAGCAATCTTGCCCTTGTCTGCCGCCATGCGGATGAGTGACGCGCCAGCCTGTTCTGCGGCCTTGCGGACGGCCAACGCGCGTTCGGCATCCGGATTCACGAACATATAGGCATTGCTTTCCCGGTGCCCGTTGAATTGACTGTGCGAATCGAGGTGGAGCTGATCTACACCAATCTCACCCGTGTAGTCCCCGACGACCCCGTTCGACGCAGTGGACGAGCATGACAGGTACTTTCCCTGGATGGCAACCTTGCCGCGAGAGATATATATGCGGTCGGCTTCCTCGGAAAGGTTCATGACGTCTTCGGGTTGGTCAATCGTAGAAGGGAGGCCGTCGATTACCGTGCCGTCCGGAAAGAACCGGAGGTAATGCCAGTAGCCCTCGTCGGTTTTTTCGGGTGACTCCCTGTAGAGACCGTCATATCGCAGGTGCGGGCTACCGGTGGCCTGATCCCCTTGTTGCGGACCGGGTTGGGTCGCAACGGGTTGGGTAGCGTCGGCTCCGTTGGCCGGGTGAATGAGGAGGACACCGCCAACGGCAAACAAAGCCACCAATGGAGCACTGAATAGAATGGTTCGCCGCGCGCTCATGTATCGCTCCTTCGCATCTGAAGTGCCCGATGCCAAATCGCGCCCGGTCAGACCGCCCCATCAGCGTCCCCCAAATTATACCTCCGCCCGCAAAACGCCAGCCAATTCTGGCGGAAGTCCTCACACAATTCCCGGTAGTGGGTTACTTTGAAAAAATTCAAAGTAACCCACTATCCGGTGGTTGGGGCCTTTGCTGGCCGGGTCGATTTACGCCGCTATTCCCACATCGTCGGCACAAACCTTGAATCGCGGATGGCTTTATCGCGTGTTACCAGCACCACGTCACCGCGCGATTCGATCAGTTTCGCGGTCGCCGCGACGATACAGCGGTCATGAATATCGGGAAGCGCGGCGTATTTCGCCGTTCCCATCGCCATTTCGGCGGTGAAATCGTGCATCACAAATCTTTCGTCATCACGCAGAACGGCAAGAACCGGATCAAGTTTCAGACCCGTCCGGCGTTTGATGCACAAATCCACAAGCTCGGCAACGACAATGGCAGCCAGGTGCAAATCCAAATCCTTGTCGTCCAGCAAAGCCCGAACAGATGCGGGGAGTCTGTGATTTGCTTCAAGCCACCACACCAGCACATGGGTATCCAAGACCATCTCGCTCATGATTCGCGTGCGTCCAGCTTGGCGTTCCAGGATTTCTTAACCTGTTCGAGCTCTTCATCGCTGGTAAACCGCCCGTCGGGCGGAGCGAAAATGCCGAAGTAGGTGATGCCGCGCCGACGGGTGGGTCGATCCGGAGTGGCCGAGTGATTCTCCACAAACTCAACAACCACCCGTGCCTCGGCGACCCCTTCCGGCAAGCGGTCCAGCGAAATGGTCCCGTTTTTATATGTGCCTTGGATTATCTGGCTCATGGGCTACCTCGCATGTGCAATCTTACCACACCGAACCGGGATGTGCCTACTGACTGCCACGGTTACCTGCGTCGCGCCCATCGGTGGAAATATAGTCGTACCCCTGTTTGGTGAAAGCATTGGGCGGATATCGTGGCCCGCCTCGGCCATTTGAGGATTCCTATTGAAGCCTCAAAAAGCTCCCACGATCATACGGTGGTTATCCGGTATCCCGCGCTGCGGCAATCGCGTGAAATGTCCGTCCTTCCCGCCGGTATTTCCGCTCGAAATTCGTGCTGACTTCGTTCAGGTTGCATTCAACTTCCTTCAGGGGCGAGCCGCGCACGACTTGCTGAATCTGTTGGAAGTATTCCTCGTGATCGGTGACGATTTGCAGGCGTCCGGCGGGCTTGAGGACGCGGTGGATTTCAACCAGAAACGGCGGCTTGATCAGACGGCGCTTGTGGTGGCGTTTTTTCGGCCAGGGGTCGGGGAAATAGATGTGGACGACGGCCAGGGAAGAATCGGGGACAAATTCCTTAAGGAAATAGGCGGCCTCGGCGCGGGCGGTGCGGACGTTGGTGCAGGCGTTGCGGCGAAGACGGTCGCTGGCATAACGCCAGAACCATCGCGCGTATTCGATTCCGAAGAAGTTGGTGTCCGGCCGGGCCTTGGCCTGATCGGTGAGAAACGTCCCCTTGCCGATGCCGATTTCCAGTTCAACCGGGTGATCGTTGCCGAAAAGCTCGCTCCAGACGATGGGATGCGGAAGTGTTTCCACGTCCACGCCGACGGGTTCGACGATCAGGTCTTTGGACGATTGCATTGTCAGTGCTTGAAATGGCGCTGGCCGGTAAGGACCATGGCCGCGCCGCGCTCGTCGATGAGTTTGATGGTGTCTTGGTCCTTGAGGGAACCGCCGGGATGGACGATCGCGGTGATTCCGGCATCGAGAAGCAATCGCGGCGCATCGGGGAAAGGGAAGAACGCATCACTGGCGGCGACGGCGCCGACACAGCGTCCCCCGGCCTTTTCGATCGCCAGCCTGGCGGCGCTGGGGCGGTCCATCTGTCCGGCGCCAGCGCCGACAAGCATTTGATTTTTGCAGACGACGATGGCGTTGCTCTTGACGTGCTTGCAGGCGATCCAGGCGAATTTCAGATCGGCCAGTTCCGCGTGGGTGGGCGGCCGGCGCGAAGCGATCTTCCACGCGGATTCATCGACGCCGGCCAGATCGCGCTGCTGGAGCAGGAATCCGCCGGCGATCTTGTGCATATGCAGTTCGGAGGAATCGGCGGTTCCCAGGGGTCCGACGCGAAGGAGGCGGACGTTTTTCCAGCGGTCTTTCAGGACCGCCAGCGCATCTTCCGCGAAATTCGGGGCGACGATGACTTCCAGCAGCTTGTCGATGGACGTGATGGCGATTGCGACGCCCGAGTCGATGGTTCGATTGATGGCGACGATTCCGCCGAACGCCGCCAGCGGATCGCCGTCGAAAGCCCGGTGGAAGGCCTCGGCGGGAGAATCGGCGACGGCGAAGCCACAGGGAGTGGCGTGCTTCACGATGCAGGCGGCGGGCCGGTCGAATTCCTTCACCGCCGCCAGCGCGGCATCGGAGTCGAGAAGATTGACGTAAGAAAGCTCCTTGCCATGGAGCTGGGTGGCCCGGGCGACGGAGGCTTCACTGCTTTTTCGATCATCGACATAGAGTGCGGCCATTTGATGGGGATTTTCGCCGTAACGCAGGACTTGCCGGCGGGTCAGGCGAAGCTGGAGTTGCTCGGGGAGGATTTCAGGCTCGATTTTGTCCTGGAGGAATTCGGCGATAGCCGCATCGTAGGCGGCGGTGTGGGCGAAAGCCCGGCGGGCCTGTTTGAGCCGATGGGCGGCGCAGGACGATCCACCATGTTTCCGCAGATCGCCCAGGACTTTTTCGTATTGACCGGGATCGGTGGCGACCAGGACGAAGCGGTGGTTTTTCGCGGCCGAGCGGATCATCGCCGGGCCGCCGACGTCGATGTTCTCGATGGCTTCGTCGAGCGAAACGCCGGGCTTGGCAACGGTCTGCTGGAAGGGATAGAGGTTCACGCAGAGCAAGTCGATGGGTTGGATGCCGTGGTCCTTCATGGCCTCGAGGTGCTGGGGGTTGTCGCGCAGGGCCAGCAATCCGCCGTGGATTTTGGGATGAAGCGTCTTGACGCGGCCGTCCATCATTTCCGGGAAGCCGGTCACATCGGAGACGTCGGCGACTTTCAAGCCGGCTTCGCGAAGGAACCGTGCCGTGCCGCCGGTGCTGATCAGTTCGACGTTGAATTCACTGGAAAGCGCCGCGGCGAATTCGAGCAGGCCGGTCTTGTCGGAAACGGAAAGCAGGGCTCGGCGAACTGGGACCAGATCATCGGACATGAGCGGGCCATCCATCGAACGACGGGAGGGAGTGCTCGGGGGCAAAGTTCTGGGCGATTTCGCCGTAGGAGCCGGGCTGCAACACTGATTTCAAGGCCACGACAAGGCCGTTGCTGGTGACGGCGTAGATGAGGGAAGCCTTGGGTTGGGACGCGGCGAAAATCAGGTCTCGGCGATGGGTTTTGAAGGCGATCCGGCCGGTTTGTTTGTCGACCGCCGCCAGGCCGCTCATCTCATCGGGCGTTCCGAGCACGACGTAGACGTATTGGTCATCCTCGGCCAGTATCCTGACGGCGTTTTTGAGGGTCCAGCGAGGCGAGTGGAAGGGGGATTCCTCGGCTGTGTCCCCATTGCCGAGGGTCATTTTTGTTGTTTTGTCGATGGCGGTCAATCCGGCGTCGGGGACATATTGATAAACAGCGGTGTCGGTGACCTGCGGGCCGGTGGTCAGCGGCTCGCCGGCGAAATACTGCCATTTCAACTTGCCGTTCGCTTTGTCCAGGCAATACAGTTTTCCCGCGGTGGTGGAGCAATAACAACTGGTGCTGTCGACGGCGATGGCGGAGAGGATTTTGCTCTGGGTGTCAAAGGCGTCGTTGGGCAGGAGGAGCGGCCAATAGGGGGTGCGGTCTTCGGCGCAGGCGAAAACGTAGCCAGCCTCGCTGCCAGAGTAGATGACGTTGTCCGAAATGGCGACGGCGCCGTCCACGGCGCCGAAGGTCAGAAAAGTCCACTGGACGGATTCGAAATCCTGAGTGACATCCACCTGGCCGAGACATCCCTTCTGGAAATCCATACCGACGTAGACGAAATTGTGATTGCCGACGGCCTGGTTGGTGATGTTATATTTAACGTCGACGGACCTGATGTAACTGCCGGTCCGGCTATACAACTCCAGCGTGTGGGTGGTGGGAAAAACGATGCCGCCGGTGACAAGGGTGGGGCCGCCCTGGAGGGAAAGATCGGGGGTTCCGATCTCGTTGCGATAGAGAAGCTCGCCGCTGTCGCCCTTGACGGCGTGGTCGTAATTCATGTTGGTCAGGACGTGCACGGCGCCGTCGAGGAAATAGATTCCCTTGACCGAGTCGCCGGAATGCAGGGGGAGTTGGACGTCCCAGGCTACGACAAACGAGGGATTGGAAATGAGCACGAAATCATTGCGGTGGCGGTCAGCGACGGTCGTGGGTTGGCAGCCGGCGAGAATCAAGCAGAAGGTCGCAACGGCGCCGGCCACAAGCAAAGAATGTCGAGTCACACGCTTCTCCTCAGGCATTGCATGCAAAAGGCCCGGATGCCGCCATGGCCAAGGGCCCGGTGGGATTGCCCCAAGCATAGCCGATCAAGACCTTTAGCGTCAAACGGCAATCATGGCGTTGACAACGCCGACGCAATAAACGCTTCAGGTGCGCGTTAAGAATCCAGCAGACAGCTATCATAAAGGACAACTATGCTCAACAGGTTGGGTCGAGGGTTGGTGGCGACGGTGACATTGGCCGGGCTGGCCGCGATGCCGGCCATGGCAAGGGCGGATGCGACGACGCAGCCGGGAAATGCCTCGGTGTCGCCCGGCATGCGGCCCGGGCCGGCGTTCGTCATCCAACGCCTGAAAAACGCCGTCAGCCAGTTGAATCTCAGCGATGACGAGAAAACCAAGGTCGACGGCTTCTTCGATAGCGCCAACCAGCAAGGTCTGGATCTGTCTCAAACTCTGGCCAACGCGCAACCGTCGGAACGGTATCAAAAGCTGACCGCGTTCGCCCAGCAGCTTCACCAGCAAATCGCGCAGGTGTTGAGCGGCGAACAGATGAAGACGTTGGATAAAAAGCTGGGACCGGGACTCGGGCAGCGCGCCGGGGGCGGCAATGGAGTTGAGGGCGCTGGGGGCGCCGCCACCCGCAATAGCGCCGGGGGCGGAATCATCGAAGCCTTCCAGCAAGCGATGGCCAAGCTCGATCTCTCGGACGACCAAAAGAAGCAGATGGCTGATTTGCTTGAATCGACCCGGCAGAAGATGGCCGACCTACGTCAAAAGGCCCAGGCGGGCGAGAACGTGCAATCGGACATGCAACAGGTCCGGCAGGACATGCGGGCCAAGCTGCAAACAATCCTCACCCCGGATCAAATGCAAACATTTATGCAGTCGATGCAACAAGTCCGCCAACAGCGCGGACAATCCAGCCGCGCCGCTCCGGAGCAGGGCGCCGCCAAGCCGGGGACGGAATCCGACCCATCACCTCCCGCCGATCTGCAAACATCCGGCCCGGACGTGGGATCGCCCGTGCCGGACGTGCGGATGATCGAATTAAACGGCCATGCGTTCACGCCCTCGAAATATAGGGGTCACGTCCTGGTCCTGGAGTTCGGCTCGATGTCCTGCCCGGTTTTTCGGCAACATGCGCAGGAGATGGAAACGCTGAAAACGGCCGAAGGGCCGCGGGCGTTCTTCATGATCGTTTACACGCGCGAAGCGTTTCCGGCCGGAGACAAGGACGTGCAGCGAAACAAGGATGAAGGCATCTCCGTGCCCCAGGCCACAACGCTCGACGAACGAAAGGCCGAGGCCCAGGAAGCGCAGCGCGAACTGAGGATCACGATTCCCATGGCCGTCGATTCGATGGACGACGCGGTCGCCAATGCTTACGGAACGTTTCCCAACGGAGCCATTGTGATCGGCAAGGACGGAACCATCGCCGCCCGCCAACAATGGACCAACCCCGACACCCTCCGGGAAGCGATCGACCAGGCGTATGCGGCGCCGATCGGCGAAAGTCATTGAGCAGAAAAGGGGCCATCCCCTTCATTCATTTCGGTGGTAACAAAACCCGCGTTTTCGACGCCATGGCGCGGGCTTTCGTTACCGTTACCGGAAGGACCCACTTGAAAAAGCATCGGTCGGGCATTTTGTCGCTATTTGAAAGGAGATTGAACCACGGATTTCACGGATACCGCGGATAAGAAATGGATGAGTTCATTCCTCCCATCCGCGTCAATCCGCGTAATCCGCGGCGAGTCTGAATTTTTCCGGTTAATGGTCATCCTAAAACCACGGTTGCAGGATCGGCGTTGGGGCGACGGTGACAAAACCCCCGTTTTCGATGGCGCCGCAGGGGGTTTTGTCAACGTCTACGGGGGGACCCACTTGGAAAAGCATCGGTCGGCCATTTTGTCGCTGTTCGAGTTGGGCGCATTCGGGCCTGGATAACGGTTGCATCGAGAACAAAAAATGTGGCTCCCTCTATATCTATAGCGGGGAGGTGAAGGTTTTGGGCGTGGTGTGCGAGGAAAAGCCGTGATTTGTTTAGTTTTAAACAGTTCTGAGATGAGGGCAGGCCCCTCGCGGTCGGGTGACAGGATCCGGCTGCAAACCAGCTCGGTGCAGAAAACAGGCCATATCCAATATACCGGATGCGGCATCATTGGACTTGGCCCGTTTCTTATCTGTAATTTACGCTCAACCCTTGCGGCCGACCGCCCGAACGCCGTAAATCATGGATGTCCCCTTTATTCATTGGCGGAGGCGGGTATCGCTGTTGCCGATGCCGCGGAGGGCCAGGTTCAGGGCGTCGACGTTGCTGGCCAGGCGCTTGGCCTCGGCGACGTCGATGACCTGCTTCTGGAACAACTCGGTGAGGTGCTGATCGAAACTCTGGCATCCGCCTTCCTTGTTGCCGACGGTGCCTTTGAGCTTGTCGTATTCGCCGTCGAGAATGTATTTGCGCACGAGGGGCGAGGACTGCATAAGCTCGATCACGGGGACGCGGCCCTTGCCGTCGCGGCGTTTGGCCAGACGCATGCAGCAGACGGCGATGAGGTTGAGGCCAAGCTGGGTTTGCTGAAGCTCCTTCTGATTGGTATCGAAAAGGGAAACCATGCGTTCGATGGTCATCGACGCATTGGTGGCGTGAACGGTGGTGAAGACGAGGTGGCCGGTGTCGGCGGCGCGCAGGGCGGTGGAGAGGGAGAACGTGTCGCGCATCTCGCCGATGAGGATGGTGTCGGGGTCCTGGCGCATCATGGATCGGAGGGCATATTCATAGCTCTCGCTGTCGGTGCCGACTTCGACCTGGCTGACGAGGCTCTTGGCGTTTTCGTGCTGATATTCGATGGGGTCCTCGACGGTGATGATGCGTTCGCAGCGGGTGCGGTTGATTTTGCCGATGATCGCGGCAAGGGTGGTCGATTTTCCGCAGCCGGTGGTGCCGGAAACGATCACGATGCCGCGATGATGGTTGGCGAGGCCTTCGACCAGCGGGGGAAGATTCAACTCGTCGAAATTCGGGATTTTGGTGACGATCCGGCGCATGACGATGGCGAATTTTTCGCGGCTGTGGAAGACGCTGGTGCGGAAGCGCGCGACGTTGGGCATGCTGTAAGCGACGTCCACGGCGCCTTTGTGGTCGAGGATGTGGCGGCGATTTTCCGGCTCGGCCTGGGCGGAGATGATCTGGTCGACGTATTCCTTCATGGCCTGGGCGTTCGGAGGGGGACAATCCAAAAAAAGGGCGCGCCCGTAGACGCGGAACAT
>Ga0181518_10000573_pt1 | contig 40152 bp, 34 predicted proteins | sample PEATcosm2014_Bin_28_FD_119751 | JGI IMG/M metagenome (GOLD analysis project Ga0181518, IMG submission 119751) | Peatland microbial communities from MTU Mesocosm Facility, Houghton, MI, USA - PEATcosm2014_Bin01_60_metaG | ecosystem: Environmental > Terrestrial > Soil > Wetlands > Peat | place...
ATTCGGTGGTCAAGAAATTGGCCGAGGCCGCTCGCGATCCCCGCAACCATCGCTACAGCGTCTCCAACGGCATCGCCGGCCTGCGCAGGGAAGTCGCCAAAAAATATCAGGCCAAGTACGGCGTTCAACTCGATCCGGAAACCGAAGTCATCGCCACCATCGGCTCCAAGGAAGGCTTCAGCCATCTTTGCCTGGCGCTGCTCGGCCCTGGCGATACGGCCATCGTGCCCGATCCGGCGTTTCCCATCCACGTCTACGCCGTGGCCATGGCGGGCGCCAACGTCATCCGCGTGCCGCTGGGAAACGATCAAACCTTCCTCGCCCGCATCGAGAAGATGATCGAAGGCCTCTACCCGACTCCCAAGCTGCTGATCCTGAACTATCCGCACAATCCGACCGCCATGACCATCGATCCCGATTTCTGGGACCGGGCCATCGCCATGTGCCGCCGCCACGGGATCATGATCATCAGCGATTTCGCCTACGGCGAAGTCTGCTTCGACGGATACAAGGCCCCCAGCTTCCTCGCCGCCGCCGGCGCCAAGGACCTGGGCGTCGAATTCACCACCATGTCCAAGAGCTACAACATGGCCGGCTGGCGCATCGGATTCTGCGCCGGCAATTCCGACATGGTCAGGGCCCTGGCCACGATCAAGGGCTATTACGATTACGGCATCTTCGCCCCCATCCAGATCGCCAGCATCATCGCCATGCGCGAGCACACCGACGTGCCCGGCAAGCAGAGCAAGATTTACGAGAAGCGCCGCAACGTCGTCTGCCGCGGGCTGGACAAGCTCGGTTGGACCTACGAAAAGCCGCGCGCCAGCATGTTCGTCTGGGCGAAGATCAAATCGGAACATCTCAAAGGGCAAGGCACGATCGACTTTTGCCTGCGGATGATGGACGAAGCCCGCGTGGCGCTGGCCCCCGGCCGCGCCTTCGGCGAAAACGGCGAGAATTTCGTCCGCATCGCACTCGTCGAAAACGATCAGCGACTGAAGCAGGCGATGCAGAACCTGGAGCGAGCGTTGATTCCCCGCCAGCCCAAGGGCAAGCGCCCAAGGGCCGCGACAACCTGAAAGATGGTATAATTCAAGAATGGCACCGCAACACATTAGTCGGGCGATCGTTCACGGAGGGCAGGTGGTTCTGTCCGGCCTGGGGCTGCCCGACGGCCAGCGCGTCGAAGTGGTCGTCACACAATTGCCTGAACAGCAAACTCGAAGCATCAGCGAAGTTCGCCAGGAGCTTCGCGGCGCCGTCGTACGTTACGATGACCCCTTTGAACCGGTTATCTCCGCGGATTCGTGGGAGATGCTCAAGTGATCGTGCTCGACACGCACGCATGGATTTGGTGGGTTGACGCCAGTCCCCGCTTGCGTCCAGAGGTTCGGGAACGGATTGATTCCGATGATGATGTCCGTGTTTCGGCTATTTCGCTTTTGGAGATCGCCACGGCCGTATCCTTGAATCGATTGGTGCTGCGCCCATCAGCGGAACGCTGGCTCGAGGTTGCGCAAAACGTGGTTTCGTTGCGCATAGAGCCGTTGACCGCGTCGATCTGTCTGGAATCGGTCCGCCTGCCCGGCGAGCTACACCGCGATCCGGCAGACCGGCTTATCGTGGCGTTGGCCCGGCAAACCAACGCGCCGCTCTGCACCGCCGACAGCAAATTGCTCGGCTATCCCCATGTGACTTGCATCAACGCGGAGAGATAATGCCGTCGAATTTAGATCGCACCCTGATCCCGCGCCGGCAAAGAAAATGCAAAGGGGAAAATGACGACTTCATCGGTTTCCTGGCAACGTATCCGCGATATACTATCGCCTAACCCGCCGACAATAGCGATCCTGGACCGAATAACACGCCACTTCGGCAGCCGGTTGGAATTCTATTTTCAAGAATCCACCAAACAAGAAAGCTCGGTGAGGTTTCGCCGCGCAAGTGCTCAGGACGAGTTGGAAAGGATCATCGTAACTATTCACACGCAACCACCGGCCATCATTCATGAATGCCTCCATGTCAAGTTAGCGGCCGACGGATTTCCGCTTCTGCTCGGCAAGAAACCAACGGGGCCAAAGGCTCAGTTTGAGTTTGATTCGGCAAGATCCCTGGAAAACGTGCTGAGTCACGCAGTTTTCTTGGATCAGTTCCTTTCCTTCGGATTTGGTCGTTTCGACTTTGCAACCGACGTACAAAAATCCGAAAATCTTCCAGAGTTTGAAAAGATGATTGACGGAGTCCTGCAGAACGGCCTTCTCACGCCAATTGCGAGAGGACTATGGAATCGAATCTATTTTGAACAGCTAATTGCCGACCGTATGGGCATGCCCAACAAGCGCAACGGCTTCTTGTCACTTGGTCGCAAGCGATTTCCTGGCATGGATGCGGATGCCGATTGGCTATCCACTTGGTTTGATCGGGGTGATTTTCGCAATGCTGTCCTTTTCCCTTCCGCAGTTAACCAAATGCTGGAAAGGATCGGCCTAGCCTCGGTTAAATGGTCTCGCATCGAGCCCGTGGCAGGCCGACTGCTGCTGGTTGACGTTCCTTGATCTTTCAAACTTGTCTGGTGCACGTTCTCCAAGGGAGAGCCGGTTTAGGAAAGCGAGGGGGAAAGCGAAGGGGGTGGAGTCTGTTTCCGCAATCAAGCGGAGCGCCGCACGTACACGTCCCCCACTTTGGCCAGTTCATTGACCAAGCCTCGGTCGGCCTTGCTTTGCAGATCGTCGAGAAATCGAATGGTTTGCGGTTCAAGCAGGGTTCGGAAGGATCGGCATCGGGGACGATTGCTTCGACCTCCACTCGCACGACGCACTCGGCAGCGTGAATCCACCGTTCAATTTTCGTATGCCTGCCTTGCAAAGCCATGATTCTCCAAAATTCGGCATGGAATCTTAGCCGAAAGAAGCGGTAAACCCACGTCCGTCAACCATAACCGTTTTCGCGGGTGTGCCAAAATTTCCGGGAGAGCAGAAATTGAACCGCCATGACGCCAAGACGCCAAGGTAAAATCATACCAAGGCGCATTTTCCACCTTGGCGTCTTGGCGTCATGGCGGTTCAATCGTCTTCGCTGCCCGATGAATTGGCAGACCCGTTTTCGCCCGCCCTTCATTCTATTCTCATCTTGAACGGTTACTTTGATCGGTCGATAAAGTAACCGCAAGATGTTTGTTTGGAAGACCCGTCATATTTTAGTCGGCCTGGTTTTGGTCTTAGGCGGATGCTCGCGATACCAGGCGATGCCGCTGTCGGCGTCGGCCGTGCAGCGCGGCCTCGCCGCGCCCGCCGCCGATCAGTTGCGGGTTCAGGCTCAGTCGATCAAACATCCGCTGCTCAAGCCGGTGATTTTCGATGACCGCGATGGATTGACGCCCGATCAGGCCGCGATCATGGCCGTGCTGGTCAATCCATCGCTTCGAGCGGCGCGCGATCAGCGCGGCCTGGCCGCCGCCCAACTTCTGCAGGCCGGAATCCTTCCCAATCCCCAAGTGAATTTCGGCGAAGACTATCCCTACGGCGGCGCGATCGACGGCACGGTCACCGCATCGGCCGTCGGCGTCAGTTGGGACGTCACGCAACTGATCTCGCGCGACGCCAAGGTTCGCGCCGGCAAGGCCAACGCCGCTTCGGTCGACCTCGACATCGCTTGGCAGGAATGGCAGATCGCCCAGGCCGCCCGCACCGCCGTCTATGACTTGTTTTCGTTGCAGGCCCAGTTGGATTTGGCCAGTCAACTCGAACGGCAGTTGGCGCAGAATCTTTCGGTCGTGCGCGATGCCGTCGATCGTCACGACAAGACTCTGCTCGATCTTTCCGCGGCCGAAGCCGCAAGCCTCGACGCCCACACCGCTGTCGTCGCCCAACGGCGCGACCTGGAAGGCGCTCGCCTGACTCTGAACAAAACCCTCGGCCTGTCTCCCGATGCGCAGGTCAAGCTGAATCCCCACGTCGCCCTGGCTGAGAACGTTTCCGTGCCGACGCCCGAGAAGGTTTTATCCGGACTGGAAGATCGCCGGCTCGATCTCATCGCCCTTCGCCTGGGATATCAAAGCGAGGAGGAAACCCTCCGCGCCGCCGTGCTCGAACAATTCCCCAAGGTCAACATCGGCTTCAACCGCCAGCGCGACAACACCAACGTCCAGAGCGTCGGCTTTGCCGTGACGGTTGATCTGCCGATTTTCGACCGCAACCAGGGCGCGATCTCCGTCGAGACCGCCACGCGACAGAAGCTTTTCGACGAATATGTTCAGCGCGTGTTCGAAGCTCGCTACGACGTCTATTCTGCCATCGACGATCTGAACGCCATCTCCCGGCAAATCGCGGCCGAACAAGAGGCATTTTCCAGCCTTGGGCGGTTGATCGAGACTTACCACCACGCCCTGGGCCAGGGAAACATGGACGTGCTCAGCTATTATTCCGCCATCTCCAATCTGACTCAAAAGCAACTCGACGTCCTGAAATTGAAGCAGCAGTTGACGGACAACCGGATTGCGCTGGAGTTGGCGGCGGGGGAATATTTTCCGGTTCAGGCCGGGAACTGAATCATAAGTAATCGGCGCCGGGCTTGGCGTCTTGGAGTTCGACATGAAAGCCGTTTGGAACCTCTTTATGGTACTGGCGCTAATGGCCGGAGCGGGCGCCGCCGGCTATTTCATCGGCCACCGCGCCGCTTCGCCGGCGGCGTCGGAGCAGCCCGATTCCGGCGACGACGTGGCGCCGACGCCCACCGTGCAAACCTCGCCCATCCAGCGGGGCCGTATCGAACGCGCGATCACCGCCTACGGCGTCGTCGCCGCCCAGACCGGTGACATTGCCGTCCTTTCCGCCGCCTTCGAGTCGCGCATCAAAAAAATCCTCGTCGTGCCCGGCCAGCGCCTCGACGCCGACACCCCCGCAATCGAAATCGAACCCAGTCCCGACACGCAATTGCAGATGCTCCAGGCCAAGGCCGCCGTCGAAAGCGCGACCAAAGACCTGGACCAGACCCGCACGCGTTTCAGCAGCCAACTGGCCACGAATCAGGACCTGTTGCAATCGGAGCAGAACCTGCGGCTGGCGAAACTGAAGCTGGATTCGATGCAAAGCGAAGGCGCCGGCGGCGCCATGAAACTCAAAGCCGGCGGCCTGGTCGCCAAGGTGGACGTGCAGGAGGGGCAGGTGGTGCCGGCGGGCACACCGCTGGTGGAGGTCGCCGGCAGCGGCAAGCTCCAGGTCCGCCTCGGCCTTGAGCCCACCGACGCCGCCGCCATTCACGCCGGAGATCGCGTCGCGCTACAGAATATTGGCTCCGACGGCCCCGGCGTCGTCGGCAAGGTCCAGATGGTCGCGCAGCGCATCAATCCCGACACGCGGCTCACGGACGTCTTCGTCGCGCTTCCTCCCGATGCCGCGATGCCGCTGGATGCCTACGTCCGCGGCGAGCTGACGATCGCCGGTGCCGATGGCCTTGTTGTCCCGCGTTCCGCGGTGTTGCCCGGCGATGAGGGATATTCCTTGTTCACGGTCGAGCAGGGAAAGGCGGTCGAGCATAAGGTGACCATCGCCCTCCAGAACGATCGATCGGCGCAGGTCAGCGGGGAAGGTCTGTCGGCGGGGCAGGCGGCTGTCGTGCTGGGGAACTTGGAATTGGAAGACGGCATGACGGTCAATGTCCAACCCGGTAATTCCCCGGCCACCCAGGAGGCCGCACAGTGAAAGCCGCCCATTGGGCCAGCCGGCACACCCGATTCATTCTATTTTTGCTGGTGGCGCTCGTGACCGGCGGGATATTCGCCTCGCGGTCGCTTCCGGTCACGCTCTTTCCCCACGTCAATTTCCCGCGCATCCGCGTCGATTTCGACGCCGGCGATCGCCCCGGCGAGCGCATGGCCGTCGAGGTCACCAGTCCCGCCGAGGAGGCGCTTCGCGCCGTTCCCGGCGTGCGCACCATCCAATCCATCTCCAGCCGCGGAAGCGCCGAAATCGACCTCACCTTCGACTGGGGCCAGGACATGGGCAGCGCACTCCTTCAGGGCGAAGCCGAGGTCAATCGAATCCTTCCCGACTTGCCGCCGGCAACCAGTTTCATCTTTCGCAGGATGGACCCCACGGTCTATCCCGTCATCTCCTACAGCATCACTTCCGACACCCGCCCGCTCACCGAACTTCACGACATCGCCCAGTATCAGCTTCGCCCCATCCTCTCCACCGTACCGGGCGTGGCCCAGATCGGCGTCGACGGCGGGGCGGTCGCCGAATATCGCGTCACGCTCGATCCCGCCGCCCTTCATGCGCACGGCCTGGCCCTGAACGACGTCGCCGATGCCCTCTCCGCGGCCAACGTCCTCACCGCCGTCGGACACGTCGAGGAAAACTATCGCCTCTATCTCGTCGAGACCGACACTCAGTTCAAGTCGATGGACGAGATCGGCCGCACCGTGCTGCACTCCGCCTCCGGCGGCGTCACCCTGCTCCGGGATATCGCCACCATCCGCCAGGAGCGCGCGCCGCAATTCACCCATTCCACCGCCGACGGGCGTGACGCCGTTCTGCTGAATGTTTTCCAGCAGCCCGGCGGCAACGTGGTCGAAATCGCCGCCGCCATCCGCCGCGTGTTTGCAGAGCAACAGAAACGCCTTCCTTCCGACGTCAAAATAGCAAGCTGGTACGACCAGAGCGATCTGATCACTTCATCGGCCAAGAGCGTGCGCGATTCCGTGCTGATCGGAGTGGCGCTCGCCACCCTCGTGCTGCTGCTGTTCCTCCGTAACTTCCGAATGAGCCTGATCGCCATCCTCGCCGTCCCCATCGTCCTGGCGGTCACGTCGCTGCTGCTTTATCTGCTCAACCAAAGCTTCAACATCATGACGCTCGGCGGCATGGCGGCCGCCGTGGGGCTTATCATCGACGATGCCATTGTCATCTCCGAACACATCGATCGCCGCCTGCATGGACCCGGCGGCGTTCACGCCGACGCGCGCAACCGCGTCCTGGGCGCCACCGAGGAATTCTCCAAGCCCCTGTCCGGATCTTCCCTTTCCACCATCGTCATCTACATCCCCCCGGCGTTTCTGGTCGGCGTCTTCGGCGCGTTCTTCGCCGCACTGTCCCTCTCCATGGCCTCCAGCCTGATCGTTTCGTTTTTCGTCGCCTGGCTGGCGATTCCCATCGTCGCCTCCCGCGTGTTGCGCAAACACGATGTCGATCTGGAACAGGAAGGCCTCATCACCCGCGCCGCCTTCGGAACCTACGGCTTGATCATGCGGCCGGTCCTGGCTTTCCCCTGGCTCATCCTTCTGCTGGTCATTCCGTTCCTGTGGTACGGATATTTCGAGTATCAGCGCGTGGCATCGGGCTTCATGCCGACCATCGACGAAGGTGGATTCGTCCTGGATTATCAGGGACCGCCGGGCGCTTCCATCACGGAGATGGATCGGCTCCTGGGCAACGTCGAAAAAATTCTCCGCGACACGCCCGAGGTCCAGGCCTATTCCCGGCGCACCGGGTTCAGCCTGGGCGGCGACATCAGCGAAACCAGCAACGGCGATTTCTTCATCCGCCTCAAGCCCCTGCCCCGCCGACCGATCTCCGCCATCATGGGCGAGGTCTCCGATCGCGTGAAGAAAACAACGCCGGGGCTGGACATCGATCCCGCTCAACTGATGGAAGACCTGATCGGCGACCTGACCGGAAAGCCGCAGCCCGTCGTCGTCAACCTTTACTGCGACGATCAGAAGACCCTGACCGATCTGGCCCCCAAAATTGAAGATGCCCTAAAAAAAGGAGTCCCGGACCTGGACGATGTCGCCACCAGCGTAGTCCCCGCGGGTGATTCGTTGGACGTCCAGGTGGACCGCGTCAAGGCTTCGCTTGAAGGCGTTGACCCCGATGCCCTCACCCGCCAGTTGCAGGCGTTGCTCACCGGCGCCGTCACGACCCAGGTGCAGGATGGCGTCAAAATGGTCGACGTGCGAGTCTGGATTCCAAAAAGCTATTTCAAATCCAGCCAGGACCTGGCCGAACTGAATCTTCGCGCGCCCGATGGCCACCTGTTCCCGCTCAAACGCGTGGCGGATTTCAAAATCATCAGCGGCGAACCGGAGATCACCCGCGACAACTTCAAGCGATACGTCTACGTCCAGGCGAGGATCAGACAATCCGACCATCCGCCCGATCTGGGCACGGTTGTCGCCGAGGTGAAGAAGTTTCTGGATCAACCGGGAATAATTCCGCCCGGCGTGCGCTACACCCTCGGCGGGCAATACGAGCAGCAACAGATCGCCTTCGCCGGATTGATCCGCGTGATCGTCGCCGCGGCCGCGCTCGTATTTTTACTGCTCCTTTTCCTCTACGAACGCTTCCGCGTCGCCGGGGCGATCATGCTCACCACCGTTCTGGCCATCGCCGCCGTCTTCATCGGCCTGCGATGGACGGGTACCGAACTGAACATCTGCACGCTCATGGGAATGGTCATGATCGTCGGCAACGTGACCGAGGTGTCGATCTTCTATTACTCCGAATATGCCGACTTCCTCACCGAAGGCACCATGATCGAGCGCCTGGTCGCCGCCGGAAAATACCGCATGCGCGCCATCACCATGACGACCGTCGCCGCGATCCTGGCGCTTCTGCCGCTGGCGGTGGACCTCGGCCAGGGCACCGGCATGCTTCAGCCCCTGGCCGTTGCCATCATCACCGGCCTGGTCGTTCAGCTACCGTTGGTGCTGATCGTCCTGCCGGCCCTGCTGCGCATTCTCCGCGTCCGCAAATGAAACCGGACACAGGTGCGGCCCAATCCCGTCTTTCTCCAACCGTTCAAGCGTGACGGCCCGATCAATACCGAATGGGCCGATCCGCGTCCGGCGAAGTTCGGTCAGATATCCACCGGTTTTCAGCGCTTCACCCAGATCGCGGGCGATGGCCCGGACGTACGTTCCACGCCCGCAGTCGATCCGCATTCTCAGCAGCGGCCATTGCCAGGAAACGATTTCAATCGCGTCGATGCGGATGTCTCGCGCCTTCAGATCGACCGGCTGGCCGCTGCGCGCCAATTTGTACGCCCGCCGGCCGGAAATCTTCAGCGCGCTGAACGCCGGCGGACGCTGGGAAATGGTCCCCACGAATTTCGCCGCCGCGGCTTCGACGTTCTCCAGCGACGGCTGCGACGCCCCGGGCACGGGAATCTCCGGCGAATCCGGATCGTCCGTCGCCGTTGTCGCTCCCAATTTGATCGTCGCCTCGTACCGCTTGGGCTGGTTCATCAGCATCTGGCTGGATTTGGTCGCCTTGCCGATCAGCAGCAGCAATACACCCGTGGCGAACGGGTCGAGCGTGCCGGCGTGCCCGATCTTCACGCCCCGCTCCAGCAACCGCTTGACGCGGTTGACCGCCCCCGCGGAGCTGATCGACCCCGGCTTGTCCAGAACGATGATGCCATTCATGTTATGACAGACTTTTGTCCGGGGGTGCGGCCATAAAGTTTTGCGGAACCAGACCTTTTCCCCCTCCCCCTGTACTCAGGGGGAGGGAACCAGACCGTTTCCCCCTCCCCCTGTACTCAGGGGGAGGGTTGGGGTGGGGGTTCTTCCAAGCTCGCAAAAATCTTTGGCCACGCCCTATGACGGACCTTTGTCCGCTGGTTCTTGTTTTTTTGCAAGGGATGATGATATTGAGATAGTCTCTAGCTTCTTCTCAGCCCAAAAGTGGGGTTCATTATGGTTTGGAACAAAAACGAAATCCTCGATGAAATCCGCCGCCAGCACAAAAAGGGCGTCGATTTGTCCTACAACGAGCTGTCCGCCAAGATGCAATCGCTGGTGTCGGCGGCGGCGTATCATTTCGGGTCCTATCGCCGGGCCGTGGAGACGGCGGGGATCGAATATTCCACGGTGCTCCGCCGCCCGCGTTGGACCAAGGCCCGGATCATCGCCCTGATCAAGTCCGCCCGCCGCCGCGGCGAGGAACTGCATTGGTCCGCCGTCACCCATCGCCGCGACGAGCTGGGCAAGGCCGCGTTCGCGTCCCTCCAGCCGCGCCTTTTCGGCAAATGGCAACGTGCCTTGCACGCCGCCGGGCTGGATGCCGAGGACATCGCCCGCTATCGCCGATGGGACCGGCCTTCCATCGCTTACGAATTGAAATCCCGCGCCCGCGACGGCGAGCCCGTCAGCAGCGGCGCGCTACAAGCGGAGGACCCCGGCCTGCACGCCGCCGCCGTCCGCCATTTCGGCGCCTTCGACGCCGCCCTTCGCGCCGCCGGCCTCGATCCGTTGAAATTCCGCCGCCGCCGCCGCTGGGACAAGAAGCTGGTGCTCAAGTCCATCAAAGCTGCCGCCAAGTCCGGCGACAACCTCGCCGACAGCCGCGTGCGCATCGACCATCCCGCCTTATACGGCGCCGCCATCCGATTATTCGGAACCTTCACCTCCGCCAGAAAGATCGCGGGGATTAAATTCAAGCCGAAAAAGCGGCGGAAGGCATCGAGGAAATGAATCGAGGATCGCGGCGTTTTTAAGCGTGAAGCGGCCGCGATAGGCTAATTCGAGCTTTCGATTTCAAAAGGGAGAGAACATCGCCAACGAAAACGTAGCTTTCAAACTCCCGGCGCTCATCAGGCGTCAGAACGCCACCATTGGACTTTTCCGCCAGCTCAGCCATTCGGGCGTGGTCCGCTTCCGAGTAGCCAAGTTGCAGGATACCGGCGGCCGCATCCGGCGTGAGCGTCGGATTGGAAGCATCGATCAGACGACTGAATATGTCCACTTCCGTAACCGCGGCCATGTTTAAATAATGCCCGAGTGAGGAGGGACTTTCCGATGAACAGCGGTCGCCACCAGGCTAATCTCAACGGCCGCACTTGTGCGGCGCGTTCGAGCGCATTCATCCGCCACGGCTAACTCTTTCGATTCAAAAACTTTTCGATGTTATACCTGCGCTCGGTTGACAGGCCGTAATAGATGTTTGCCGCAATCAACTGCTCGTTCACACCCGCGATTTGAATCGGGCCACGTGGCTGATTTCGGTCAACGTCATTTATTGGCAGGTTTCCGATGGCGGTCCATGCGTAGTCTTCGAGCAACTCGTGGTGGATGGGAGTGATCTTAACGATGAGCGGAAGAGATCGGAGCGACTCCAGTTCTGACCGTTCAAGCCCTAAGGAGTCGTAGACACCAATGAGAGGCCCATATCCCGGATGAATCTCGAAAAGGCGAGCGTATATCAACTGGCCATTGGCAGCCTTCGCCACGAGAAAATCACCGACGTTACATCTTTGCCGTGGACGCCCCTTCCGGGTTTTTAATGAAAGTGAGACGAAACGATGATCAATTCCCTCGGCGACGGCCTCCCCGAAATGCGTTGATAAGACTTGCTCAAGCGTCTTGGCGAGTTCGAAACAGGATGGCTTCCGCCCCAAGTCCTTCATGTAGCAACTAGAAACATCGCGGATGGCTTGCCCTAGAAGGTCAAATGGCTCATCACCAATCAAAGCTGTTTCGCTAGGGTTTTTCGGGTCCGCAGGTTCCCAGCTCATGTACAAAGTTCTACCTGGAATCGCCCCGAAATGCACTTGAGACGGGGCAAGACTTGGCGAGAAAGTTCGATTTGTTGGCTGAGAATGGAGCGACAGGGACTTGAACCCCGCCCTCACGCCCCCGCAAAAATCGTCATCCCAAACCCCACGGCCAGCGACGCGATCAGCAATATCCACCCGATGATTTCCGTTTTGCTCATCCCGCATACCCCTGCGGATGTTTGCTGAACCAGTTCCAGGCCGAGCGGATGATCGTCTCGGGGTCTTTGTATTTCGCTTCCCAGCCCAGCAGTTTCTTTGCCAGGGACGGATCGGCATACAGCGCGACGGCGTCGCCGGCGCGGCGAGGGCCGAACGTCACGGGGGCTTTCTTTCCCGTCACCTTCTCGGCCGTCGCGATGATCTCCTTCACCGAGAATCCCCGGCCGGTGCCAAGATTGCAGTAAATCGGCTGGCCATCGCGGAGCTTTTCCATGGCCAGGATGTGTGCATCGGCCAGATCGTCCACGTGAATGTAATCGCGTATGTTGGTGCCATCCGGCGTGGGATAATCCGTGCCGAAGACCGTGATTCCGGGGCGAAGGCCCAGGATCGCCTGGAGAATGACCGGGATGAGATGCGTTTCCGGATCGTGGTCTTCGCCGAGACTTCCATCCATCGCGCAGCCGCTGGCGTTGAAATACCGCAATGCCGCGAATTTGAAATCCCTGTTTCCCTGCATCGCATCGGCCAGGATCTGCTCGACCATCAGCTTGCTTCGCCCGTATGGGGAAACCGGGGCCTTCTTTTCATCCTCCGTGATCGGCAGCCGATCCGGATTCCCGTACGTGGCACACGAACTGGAAAAGACGAACCGTTCGACGCCGGCCTCCTTCATCGCCTCCAGAACCCCGATCGTGATTCCGACGTTGTTGTGGTAATACATCAGCGGCTGCTCGACGCTCTCCCCGACGTAGGCGTACGCCGCGAAGTGCATGACCGTGTCGATTTTGTATTTGAGGAGGGTTTCGACGAGCCTGGGCTTGTCCTCCAGGTCGGCGACAACGCCGGGGATTTTGAGGATGTCGATCACCTGCTTGTGCCCGCGCGAGACGTTGTCGTAAATGACCGGCGAATGCCCCGCTTCCTTGAGGCGTTTGACGGTATGCGACCCGATATACCCCGCTCCGCCGGCGACCAGAACGTTCATTGAGGGACTCCTTTGCCAAGCAGTATAGAGCAGAGATTTGTCGGCCGGTAGGGGCGCCGGCGCGGAGCCAAGAGTACGGTAGAATCACGGCCGGGAGTAGGTTGCGAGTTCAAGATGTTTCTGGTTTGAAGAATGGAGCGAGGTCATGAAGCCAACCGTTTACATCGAGACAACCGTTGTAAGCTATCTGACGGCTTGGCCAAGTCGCGACATCATTCGCGCTGCCCAACAACAAATCACGCACGACTGGTGGCATACGCAACGGGCGCAATTCGATCTGCTCACTTCAGAACTCGTGATTCTGGAAGCATCCGCCGGTGATCCAGCGGCGGCGAAAGAGCGCTTGAAGATTCTTTCTGGCCTGCAAATAGCAGACTCGGGCGAACAGGCTGAAATCCTTGCGGCCACACTGATTACCGCTGCCGCAATTCCGTCCGGCGCCACCCGTGACGCTTTACACGTGGCGATTGCCGCGACCAATGGCATCGACTACCTGCTCACATGGAACTGCACTCATTTGGCCAACGCCATGTTGCGTGATAAAATTGAACAGACTTGCGCGGCCTCGGGTTTTCGGCCGCCGGTCATCGCGACGCCGGAACAGCTTTTTAGTGAGGAGCATCATGATTGATCCCTTGGTTGAAGAAGCTCGCAGGGCGGGACAGGCATACATCGATTCGTTTCACGGCGATTTGAAAGCCGCATGCGCCGATCTTCGCCGCCGCGCTCGCGAAGAAGGCCGGAAGGTTGTCTCCCTCTCTCCGAAGCCGCCGATTACTGGGGATTCGCCGCGACCGGTGTCCAACAAAAAAAAGGCCGGTTAAACGGTAAGGGGCGAAGCGTCTAGGTTGCTCCTACCGATATTGCATTGCTCGCAGCATGTGCGGAGGTTCGATAGAATTGTTTCGCCACCTTTGCTCCAAGGTGTGATGTGATCGACATGCAGTTTCACACCATGCGCGGTAGCGGGAGATGCCCCACAAAGGACACACCTGAATCCATCCCGCGACAAAACCAGATAACGCATCCTCCAATTTGGATTACGTCGCGTCGCACGTCGACGTTGAGGTCTGGCTTTGACAACTGGCGATTCTTGGGGCTGCGGCCGTTCCGTAGCAGAACCGACGGATACAGATTGGACGAAAGCTTCAAGTGCCTTTCGCCAAGAACCGAAACGGTGCTCGTAAGTGCCGACAGATACTTCGCTCAATGGCGGCTCAACTTCGCGGTACCGCGGCTGCCTCCCGAGCGTTTGCCACATTCGCGTGATGTTGTCGAAAAGGTCCTCATCCTTGATTTTCGCTCGCTTTCCCACTACGAGGCCGGCTGCTGCGAGAGCACTGTTCCAAGATCCAAACGCACGAATTAATGGTTTCTCGGAATAGCGGCCCCTGATCAAATAGTCGCTACACGACAGCGTTTTTACGCCCATTTCCGAAGCAACCTTCCGAAGATCAGCTAAAGCGTCTTCGCGAGGAACATTTTGACGGAATCCAACATCGAGCCCCGCCTCTTTGAGGGCAGTAGGCCATGAACCAAATCGTCTGCTTATAGACTTCGGATGGTAACGGCCATGATCACGATATTCGGGCTGACTGAGAGTTCGCCGTTTGAGCAGCGTTGCTACCCTCTTGATATCCTCGAGGTATTCGGTGTTGGTGACGCGATGCCGGTATTGGTCGAGTTCGAATTTCATCGCCAAGAAGGTTGCTGCTATTATACGCGGCCCAAGCCGGCTAAAGGAACGTTCAGCATCGAGGCCGGAAGTATTAGAGGTGATGCGGAAAATGACCCAAACCCGTGAGGCCGTTCACCCTCCATTGTTCCGAGCCGCCCCCCCAAAAAAACTCAATGGTGACAGGATGCGGACCATTCGCCGGTCGCACAGATCGTTTGCCACTATCCGTTGGCAACGGATACAGTGTCGGCGTGGAATTCCGCAACGCGCAATGGCCCGTGGGCATCGAAGTGATCGAGGACGATATGGCGCGGGTCATCCGCGCCAAGACGGGGGCTGAGCGCCTGCGCATCTCCAGCGGGATGTACGCCAGTGCCCGGAAGATGCTATTGAGCCACCTGCGAGCCGAGCACGCCGAATGGGATGAGCCGCGCATCCAGCAAGAGGCGGCCCGGAGGCTGTCGCATGGAGCAACTTCTGCGATACGTTAATCCAGCTTCCTGCCCCTCCTTACCTCTCCGTGTTGACCCGCGCAATCGCAAATCCATCGTATCCTTTGCTGCCCACGGTCTGGATGGCCGTGGCGGTCACGCGCTTCTCGGCGGCCATCATCTCGTTCATTCGCCGGGCCCCCTGGACGTCCGGGGCGGTGCTGGCGGCGTCGATCACGGTCCCGTGGCGGATGACGTTGTCTATGACGATGACGCTGCCGGGGCGGGACAGTTTTAGCGACCAGGCGAAATAATCCGGAAGACTTGGTTTGTCGGCATCGATGAAAATCAGGTCAAACGGCCCGCGGCCCGTGGCGGCGAGCTGCGGCAGGGTATCGATCGCCCGGCCGAGAATCACCTCAACCACCTCCGCCAGACCCGCTCGGGCGATGTTGCCGCGGGCAAGCTCGGCATGTTTGGGGTCGGCTTCCAGCGTGATCAGCCGGCCGCCTTGCGACAGCCCGCGGCCCAGCCAGATCGTGCTGTAACCGCCCAATGTACCGATCTCAAGGACATTTCTTGCCCCCTGAAGCTGGGCCAACAGCATCAGCAGCTTGCCCTGGTTGGGCGAAACGTTGATCGGCGGCAGCCCGGCGGCGGCGCTGGCCCGCAGAGCCGCGTCCAGCGCGGGGTCCGGCGGAACTAGCAAATCCCTGATGTAGCGGTCTACCGCGGTCCAGCGCTCCTGGGTCATGGGATCGTTCATTATCGCCAGTCTATTCGCCTTGTTTGACCACGACAAATCTGCCGGCAATTCCCTCCTGGCGGCGATTAAACTGACCAAATGCGCACGCCGCCATTTGCTAACGGCGCGGGCGCGCTGTATTTTATCCCCATTCCGGGCAACTTCCGGAAACCCGATGGAGCGGGCATTTGGATAGGAAAGTGATAGCCACTTTCTTAACGGCTTGCGGCCGATGGGCCGCGGGCTCCCGTCACTGTCAGAGCGAGTGGAAGGCTTCGCCTCCACAATGGAAGGCTTCGCCTCCACGTTCGATGCGGAGCATCGGTCGGCTCTGCCTCTTCAAAGCTCTAACGCTCCATCCGCACGGTCAGGAGACGACAGCGTGATCTTCGATTCGCTCTTGGGCATGTTCAGCATTGACATGGGCATCGACTTGGGCACGTGCAACACGCTGGTCTGCGTCAAGGGCGAAGGCATTGTCCTGAACGAACCCAGCGTCGTCGCCGTCAAAAAAGGAACCAACCGCGTTTTACAGAACGGCAACGCCGTGGGGCTGGTCGCCAAGGAAATGCTGGGCAAGACGCCCGGCTCGATCACCGCGATCCGTCCCTTGAAGGACGGCGTCATCAGCGATTTCGAGATCACGCAGGCGATGCTGGCGTATTTCATCCGCCGCGTGCATGGCCGCAGGCACTTCATCGGTCCGCGGGTGGTCATCGCGATTCCATCGGGCATCACGGCGGTCGAACGCCGCGCCGTCTACGACAGCGCCGAACGCGCCGGAGCCCGCCGGGTTTACCTGGTCGACGAGCCCATGGCCGCCGCCATCGGCGCCGGCCTGCCCGTCATCGAACCCACCGCCAGCATGATCGTGGACATCGGCGGTGGAACCACCGAAGTCGCCATCATCTCCCTGGCCGACATCAGCGTCTGCGAATCCGTCCGCGTCGCCGGCGACGATTTCGACGAGTCGATCATCAGTCACATGAAGAAAACCTACAACATGGCCATCGGCGAGCAGATGGCCGAACGGATCAAGATCGACATCGGCTCGGCGGCGGCGTCGGGCAACGGCGAGCCCACCATGGAAGTCCGCGGCCGCGATCTCATCAGCGGCATGCCGCGCAAAACCACCGTCACCAGCGAGGAAATCCGCGAAGCGATGCAGGAGCCCATCAGCCAGATCATCGATGCCGTCAAACGCACGCTCGAATTGGCCGAGCCGGAACTGGCGGCCGATCTCGTCGAGAACGGCATCACCATGGCGGGCGGATCGTCGCTCCTGCGGGGATTGAACACCGTTCTTTCCAACGCCACCGGTCTGGACGTCAAGGTGGCCGAGGACCCCCTGACCTGCGTGGCGCGGGGCACCAGCGTCTATCTCGAAAATCTCGAACTGTGGAAAGAAACGATGGAATCCGACGCCGACGAGGCGTGATCGAACCCACTAAAAGCCCGGAAAACCCGCGGATGGCTATCCGTGGGTTCCTTTGACCGTGTCCCGCGTGCAATTCAACCAGGTTTTTTTCGGATTGATGATCCTGAGCCTTCTAGGCGCGTTTGTCCTTCCGCCGCGCGCCACCGATCTCGGCCGCACGTCGTTTCAGACGCTGCTGATTCCGATTTCGCGCCCGACTTATAAAATCGCCAACGCCATCCGCGCCCATTTTCAGGCTCAGCCCTCCGAGGATACCCGCTCGGCCCGAACAATCGAGCAGGAGAATCTGGGGCTAAAGCAGCAGATTCAACGCATGAGCGCTGAAATCGAGCAACTCGAGCAACGCGCCGGCGAACGCGCCAGCCTCGGTGGTTTTGAAACCTACTGCACCCGATTTGAGGTGACCGCCGCCGACAGCGACAACCGCGACGGACTCGCCATCGCCGGATCGGGAATCGGGGCCGTTCGCGTCGATCAGCCTGTGTTGTCCTCCGGCGTGGTGATCGATCTGATCGGCCGGATCACCTCCGTCGGCGCTCTCGCCGCCCGCGTCCGGCTCATCACCGACGCCGGGTTCACCGTGACCGGACATTTCAAATCCTATTCCGCCGCCGGCGGGTTCCAGGAAAACAAGGACCTTGGGGCCATCGTCATCGGCCGCGGCGGCGGGCAGATGCTCATCGACAATCTCTGGATCAACAGCGTGCGCGACGCCCACGTGCAGGTCGGCGACTGGGTGGTCCTCTCCGACGAGACCTGGCCGCGCGCCCTCCAGGGCGTGCGCATCGGCCGCGTGGCGTCCATTCAGCCGCTGCCCAAACAATCCCTCTTCGCCGACATCCGCCTGGCCCCGGAGGAAAATCTCATGCATCTGAACGACGTCTGGGTGATGACGCATCAGCCGTAGGAGGTATGCAACAATAGCTTCGCATTTTCCCCTCCCCTGGTACTCCGGGGGAGGGCAAGGGTGGGGGCTATTCTGCGAAATTGTTCCTGCACGGCTTCATAAGAGAGAACCGCTTCATGCGCTGGCTAAGCTTTTTCATTCTCGCATACGTCGCGCTTGGCCTTCAGGCGGGCTTGGCGCGGGCCATCGAATGGAACGGCGCCGCCCCCAACTTCGTGTTGTTGGCCGTCGTGTTTATCGCCCTGAACGCCCCGCGCGACGCGGCCCTGCTCGCCTGCTTCATTCTCGGCGCCATGCACGACCTGACCTCCCAGGGGACGCTGGGTTTGCTGGCCTTCAGCTATGGCCTGGTCGCGACGTTCGTCCTGGGCATGCAGCAGGCGGTGCGCCGCCGGCATCCCGTCACCCATTTTACGCTCGCTCTGCTGGGTGGAATCGTGACGGCGGCGCTTCTGTCCCTGCACGCCTGGCTTCGCCCGCCCGCCGCCGGCGTTCATCCGCCGATTCTGCCGCTCTTCGCCGCGGCCGTTTACACGGCGATTCTCGCGCCTTTGCTCCTTGCAATCTTGCAGCGGATGAATCGAGTATTTCATTTCCAGCGGAGTGCGCACATTTAGCGGCGTGGCGTTCGGGTTTCATCCCGTGCGGCGCATGCGCCCGGTTTCAGTTTCCTGGATCATTGTTCGCGCATCAATGCCCGAAACCCCGCCTGCTCGAAATGATGATCCGCCGTCAAGGCATCCACGATGCCTCGCTCTCGCATCACCAGAAACGACAGACAGTCTGTCAGCGACCACTCTTTATCGTGACGTGCCTCGTAAATTTTCAGGCCGAGTTCAAACTGTGCTTCGCTGGGCGGAGTCACTTCGACGAATGGTTGGCTCAGAAATCCTCTGATGAACCGGGCGGCGAGGTTGCGAGAATCAACTGTGGATAGCGCATCGCCAAATTCCACGAGTACCCAGGTAGTTGTCAATAATCCACCGACACGGCCTTGGCTGTGACGCATCGCCTTTTCGTGGTCCTTGTCTCGTGAGTTCACCAGCGCAAGCAAATAATACGTGTCGACGAACTGGACTTTCATTCGGCGGGCTTTCCGTGTGCATAGTGATCGTGCAGCAGGGCAAGATCTTCGGGACCCTCAATGGCGCATTGTTCGGCCAACTCGAGCAGACGATTCCACTCCACCTCCGGCGTTTCTTGTCGGATCGCCGGTTCGATGGTAACACGCAACGGCGTGTCAATCGGAATTTCGACTCGTTCATCCGGTTTGATGACTTTTCCGTCGAAATGGCCAGTGAATTGAACCATGGTACGCTTCCGGCAGGATTTTATCACGCCGGACCGCTCAAACCAAGTGCCTTTCGGCCATGGATCCGAGCCAGTTTTGTAGGCGAAGCCCCATCGTAAAACTGGCGGTGGGACACCGCTGGTTTTCCACGCTTCCGTACATCGCCAACACCCCCAGCGATCTCCGGCCCGACCGCCGAAAAAAAATTTCCAGCAGCAGCAAAAATTCTGGAAAAAGTTGAGTGGCGCGGGGGAGTTTCACCCCCGCGCTCTCCCAGAACCGGACGTGAACGTCTCCGTTCATCCGGCTCCTATCATCCCATCGCCTCACGGCACGAGTCCGATGTCCCAATGCGCGAACAGCCCTGTGTTCTGCCTCGCATAGCGACGCAGCCACAGCGCGGCTTGTCCGGTCTTGGTCCGGTATCGTTTGTATTTGTTCTGAAGCCAGCGAACCAGCCGCCGATTCAGGCAGCGAAGGGCCCGCCATAGCGTCCCGGGGGAATACTTGCCGTAGTAGTTGACCCAGCCCCGGATTTTCGGATTGAACACCCGTGCCAGGTCCTCCAGTTCCGCGTGGCTCATCCTATGAATGCGCCACTGCCGCACCTCTGCGGCGATGGCCTTAATTGCCTTCACGCTGATGGCCGGAAGGAAGCTGTGGAACAGCTTGCCCCACCGGCTCTTGGCCCGGCGGGGTCGGAAGCTGTAGCCCAGGAAGTCGAACTGGACCTGTTTATGGTCCTTTCGTCGGTTGCTGTCCCGGCAGTACACGATGCGTGTCTTTTCCGGGTGGGCTTCCAACTTGCATTGCCGCAGACGCGCTTCCACCGCGCTCTTGACCGCCAACGCCTCCTCGTAGCTTCGACAATGGATCACCACATCGTCCGCATACCGCTCGAACGGGCTGTCGGGGTATTCCCGGCTCATCCACGTATCAAAAGCGTGATGCAGAAAGATGTTCGCCAGCAGCGGCGAGATCACGCCGCCCTGCGGCGTGCCCCGGTCTCTGGCCATGGGCGTCCCGTCTTCCGCCACGGCGGGCGCTTTCAGCCATCGCTCGATGTACAGCAGCGTCCATCGGCAGTCCGTGTGCTTACGGACCGCATGCATCATCGAGGCGTGATCGATGTTGTCGAAGAACCCCTTGATGTCCAGGTCCACGATCCAGTCGTAACGCCAGCAACGCTGGCGGCACTTGCCGACCGCGTCCAGCGCCGACTTCTTCGGCCTGTACCCGTAGCTGTCGGGATGAAACAGGTGTTCCACCTTCGGCTCCAGGTCCATCTTCACTACCCTCTGGGCCACTCGGTCTCCCACGGTGGGAATACCCAGTGGCCTTTCCCGCCCGTCGGCCTTGGGGATCATGACCCTTCGCACCGGCGGCGGAAAGTACGTCCCGGACGACATGCGATTCCAGACTCGATAGAGGTTGTTTTTCAACTTCCTCTCGAACTCCTGGATCGATACGCCATCCACGCCAGCGGCCCCCTTGTTCTCGCGGACTTTCGTCCACGCCCTGAGGACCGCCCACTTCGAGATACAAAACGGTTTGTCCTCAGTCATAAGCTCCTCTCCCGACAGTTCGGGATTGGCCCGTTGATCGAGAACTGAATGACACGACCCCTTCGCGCGGGGAGGCGAAAGCCTCCCCCTTCCGGGCCGATTACCGGCCGTTCATCGCTACTACGAGTCGTTCCGCTCCTGTGCCTCATGCCGGAGGCTTCGCCTCCGTCGGTACTCTCGGCCTCGCGGGGTTTCCGCTTGCGCCTTTCCCTTGGCATCGAGACGACAGGTTCCGAGGTTCCGTGTTTGAGCCTGTTCCATGATCGCGCCGCCTTAAGGCCGGGTGTCGCATCGGTCGCAGACAGGTCATCGCCGACACTGCTCCCGGAACCTGCGTGTCGCTCCGGTTTTGACACCGTCAACCGTTCTTTTCGACCCTTCATCAGCGGTTCACTTTCGTTCGCCTTCATGGAACTTACCTGACGCGGTCATTGCCGCGCCTTTTTAACTCAACGTTCACCACGACGACTCTTGATCGCCGCAGCTTGAGCCGGTTTGCGGCCAGGCCCTGTCACCCGACCGCGAGAGGCCTACTCTCATCTCTGTTCAAAATTCAACAAAAACACGACTATCCTCGCACACCACGTCCTAAACTTTCACCTCCCGGCCATATATATAGAGGGACCCTCATTTTTTGTTGTCGATCCACCATCCGCCATTCCGGCCCGAATGCGTCCATCCGGAACCTCGACAAAATGGCCGACCGATGCTTTTTCAAGTGGGTCCCCCCGTAGACGTAGACAAAACCCCCCGTGGCGCTGTCGAAAACGGGGGTTTTGTCCACGGCGTACCCGGGCCGATTCTTCAACCGTAGTTTTACGATGACCATTAAAGCGGGAATACCCAGACGGACCACGGATCACGCGGATTGACACGGATGGGAAGCCTGAACCTATCCCCTTTCCTATCCGCGTTATCCGTGAAATCCGTGGTTGGACTCCCTTTTTCTTCTCAGCGTTCTCCGCGATCTCAAGCGAAGCGGGCGGTGAATCCGTGCCTTTCCGTCATCCGATTTGGGGCTGTTTCCCATTTTCCGACGCCTGGCCGCGCGGCCAATTGGCAGCCCCCCGAAATTTCGCTCGGAAAAGCGCGCTGACGCTGACAATGACCGCACTGCCGCTATCAAAAACCGCGTCATTGTCAGCGCCCCCAGGCGTGTTTTTGTAGCTTTATGATGTCCAAAAATCCGTGGTGCAAATTCCCGGATTGCGACATCCCGCCTGGACAGCCGCCGCTGAAAGCGCAACAGCACCCGGCAGCCAAAACACGATTTGTTCCGGCCACATTCTTGCCTTAGACCCTTTCGGCCGTTTTCGGCCCATTGGTAGCTCGATATTATGCCTGCGGCATAGATAATCAGAGTTTTCCCAAGGATGGGACATGTTCGAACGCCGGCTGAAAATACTCCTGGTTGTCCTGCTCGTTGCTTCCGCCGCCCTGGCCATTCGCGCCGCACAGATTCAAATCATCCAGCACAATCTGTGGCGCACGCAGGCGACCGAGATCATGAAACGCGGCGAGTTCATCGAAACCACGCGCGGTTCGATCCTCGACCGCCGTGGCCAGACCCTGGCGTGTGACGCCCCATGCATCGACGCCTGCGTCGATTATCGCGCCATCACTGAGGAGCCGGACGATCCATACGTGCGCGAACGTGCCGCGCAGAATCTCAGGGTCCGCCTTGGCAGGCAGTTTAAGGACGCCAGGCATTTGGATGACCAGGATCGCGCGCTCCTCGATGAGGAATGCGATCACGTCCGCGCCGACATCGCTGCCATGTGGAGCGAATTGGCGGCCGCCGGCGGCAAAACCCCCGAGCAGATCGGCGAAATCCGCCGCGACATCGTCCGACGCGTCGAGATGCGAAAACGCTATATCTGGTGGTACAGCTACGAGCAGGCCATCCAACGATCCAAACAGGAAAACTCCTCGAGCTGGTATCGCCAGTTCCTGAGCGACAGCTCCCCGGACGAATCGGCCGCCGATCAATTCGAGGTGGAAGTCGGCGAGGAAACCTCCCCGCACGTGATCCTGCACAACGTTCCTCCGGAGATTCAGGCGCGTCTGGCGCGGCAGGAGGAGCGTTTTTTCTGCCTCAGCCTTCAGCCCAGCAAATATCGCCAATACCCGTTCGGCCGGGCGGCGTGCAACGTCCTGGGGTATCTCGATACGGCGCGCCCCGAGGAGACCACTGCTGACGCCGGCGAGGAATACTGGACGGGCCAGGCCCGGCGCCTCTGGCCGGGGGATTGGTTCGACCGCTACGGCGTCGCGGCCTTCCGCGAATTACGCAAGTATTGGCCCAACGATCAGGCCGGCCGCGCCGGCGTCGAATCCCTTTGCGAGAGCACGCTGCGCGGCACGCGCGGAAAGATCGACCGCGTCGCCGGCACCGACCAGGTCGTCGATCAGATCGACGCGGCGCCGGGCAAAAATGTTTCGCTCTCAATCGACGTTCTTCTTCAGCAGGACATCGAAAACGAATTCGTCAAAACGCGCGTTCACAAGGACGATCATGGTCAGATTCTCGACACCCGTTTCAATCAGCACGGCGCCGCCGTCGTCATGAAGGTCGATACAGGCGAGATTCTTGCGCTGGTTTCCAATCCCGGCTACGATCTCAACGACCTCGACGCCCGATACTCCGAATTGGCCGGCGACGAGTTGAATCGCCCCTTGCTCGATCGCGCCACCGAATTGGCCGTGGTGCCCGGTTCCACCGTCAAACCCATTCTCGGCAGCGGATCGATTACCGATCACATCATGAAAGCCACCGACAAAATCCAATGCCGCGGCGAGTTGATCATCGACGGCAAGCCCCAGCCGCACGGTCACTGCTGGATATACGCCGCCCTCAAGGACAGCGGCGCTCCGATCAGTCATCGCACCGCAGGCGATCCCAACATCGGCCCCGATGACATGCTGAGCATCTCCGACGGCATCAAGGATAGCTGTAACGTCGTCTTCGAGAACGTCGCGCTGCGGATGGGAATCAAGAAGCTCTATGAATGGTATGACCGTTTCGGTCTCGGCCGGCGAACGGGAATTGGAATCGAGGAAAGCCCCGGCTTGCTATTCGGGCACGCCGGCGAGTTCTCCATTGAAGCACAAACGCAGACCTGGTCCCTCGGCATCGGTGAAGGCCACATTCAAACCACGCCCATCCAGATGGCAAACGTCGCCGCCACCATCGCCCGCAACGGCGTTTGGATGCGCCCGCGCATCGTCGCCGATCAGGACGTCGGCCGCTTCAGCACCCGCCGCGCCGATCCGCCGGACCCCGATCGCGTCGACCTCCATCTTTCGCCCGAGGCCCTCTCGGCGGTCCAGACCGGCATGCGCGAGGTCTGCACCCCGACCGGCTCCGGCTACTGGATCCTGCCCGAAAACATCGATCGCGGACCCGATGATCCGCCCGTGGATCAAGACCCCCTGCGAAACATCCAAATCGCCGGGAAAACCGGCTCCGCCCAAACCGGCGGGTTCATGACCCTTATCCTGCATGACGCCCAGGGCAAGCCCGTTTTTCGCCAGGTCCATTTTGGCGATCCCGGAACGCAAGGTTGGTACATTCAGCCGACCGCGACCAGGACCGACAACTCACCACCCGAAAAGCATCTCGCTCATGCCTGGTTCATGGGCTACGCCCCGGCCGAACATCCCCAGATCGCATTCTGCGTGCTGGTGGAATACGGCGAAGGCGGCGGCCGCGTCGCCGGCCCCATCGCTCACGATCTGCTTGTGGACTGCATCAAGCGGGGGTACCTTTCGGAACCCCGCATGTAGATGCGGGGCCGGAGCCGCCGTTGACCAATCCGCCGCGAAAGTTTGATCCCGCCTCGCGTCGTCCCCCGACGATTCCCTATGCGGGCGGCTCCGCGCCGGTTCCCGCCGCGGCGGTCAACGCCCCGCCCCAACCGGCGCCGCCACCCAGGCCGCTCACCTCCACCGCCAATCGCAGGAGTTGGACCGACCCGCTCGTCCGATTCTGGATTCTGGCCACGGCGGTGCTGCTCGGCATCGGCGGGTGGTTTGTCACCCAGCAATTCATGGCCTCCCGCAGCGAGCAATGGCTCATCTCCCACGGCGCATCCGTCAACGCCGTTTTGATCGAGGCCAACGGCGACTCACGCACCGGCAAACAGTCTCCACCGGGAACGCCCTGTACCTTGAAGTTCGATTGGCAAGGCCAGGCCGTCAACGTCCACGGCACCCTGACTTCCAACAATTTCCTCGTCAACGGCCAAACCGTCCAACTGCACGTCGATCCGAACGATCCCACCGATTGGACCGACCGCACAACGCCCGAACCCCTGGCCCATAGGCTCATTGCCGGGGCGGTCATCATTCCCGCCGCGCTCATCACCGCCCTGGCGGCAGTGTTCCTTCGCCAGCGCGTCCTGCGCGTATGGCGCGAAGGCCAATCGTTCCTTTACACGGTCGTGGATACGCGGTATTCCGCCCTGGCGCCGTTGTCCCACTCCGTGCGCTGCGTCGTCAGCACCGGCCGCGATTCAACGGTCGTCACCGTCCATCTCCCCATGAAATTGCCCCGGCCGCAACGCGGCGAAGTGCTTTGGCTCATCCACCCGCAGGGCAAACCCAAGGCGGCCATCGCCGCCCGCGCGTTTGAATAAATTGAACCGCATCTGGCAACAACTCGCGATCGCCGCCAATTGGCCCATCCTCGCCGCCGTCACCGTGCTTTCCGTGCTCGGCGTCATGAGCATCTGGGTCGATTCCCCCGCCAATGGAACCAAGCAACTCGTCTTCCTCGCCGCCGCCGTCGCCGTCATGGCCGCCATGCAGGCCGTCAACTACCTCATTCTCGGCAGATACGCCTGGCCTCTCTATTTCTTCAGCCTGATCCTCATTGCCTACACGCTCCTGGGGAGCTTTGCCGAGCTGCATCATCATCCCATTCCCGGCGTACACGCCATCAAGGGCGCGTGCTGCTGGATATCGTTCCCGGGCGGCGTGAGCTTCGAACCGTCGGAACTGATGAAAATTTCCTTCATCCTGGTCCTGGCGCGATACCTGCGCTTTCGCGACAATTACCGAACGCTGCATGGCCTGCTGACGCCGTTTCTGCTGGCGCTGATTCCCGCCGTGCTCATTCTCAAGCAGCCGGACCTCGGTGTCGCCGCGCTCTTCGTCCCGGCTCTGTTCATCCTTCTCTTCGTCGCCGGGGCAAGGGTCAAACATCTTCTGGCCATCGTCGGCATTGCGATGGTTCTGATCCCGCTTCTATGGCTATGCGGCGATGAAAACGCGCCGTTCTTCCGACGCCTGCCGGCAATCGTCCAGCCCTACCAGCGTGCCCGCCTCGTCGGCCTGCTCAGCGATGATCCCAAAACCCTGCGGCAGTCCGGCTTCCAGCAGCTGCGCGCCCTCACCGCCATGGGCTCGGGCGGCTCCACCGGCAAAGGACCCGGCGAAATCCCCGTCGGCCACCACATCCCCGAGGCCCAGAACGACATGATCTTCGCCATCATCGGCGAACAATTCGGCCTGGTCGGCTCCATCTCCGTCCTGGCCGCGTACGTCGTCTTCTTCATCGCCGGCATCGAAATCGCCGCCTCCACCCGCGAACCCTTCGGCCGGCTCGTCGCCGTCGGAATCGTCGCCCTCGTCGCCGCCCAGGCCATCCTCAACCTGAGCGTCGTGATGCGCATGTTTCCCGTCACGGGCGTCACCCTGCCGTTCGTCAGCTACGGCGGCAGCAGCCTGGTCGCCAGCTACATCGCCGCCGGATTCCTCCTGAACATCGGCCAAAACCGCCCGCTGGTGATCGCGCGAAATTCGTTTGAGTTCGATTGATGGAAAAACGGGAAGAAAAAACAATCCAAAAAAATTGGCGGAAAACCGGTTGACAATACGATAGGGGGGTATAGTATCCGGCCATGCCCCATACGGTGAGGAACAAGGCGAAGCTTCTGGCGAGAATCCGTCGGCTCCAGGGCCAGATCGAAGGGCTGGCCAAGGCCGTGGAAGAGGAGCGGGGCTGCACGCCGGTGTTGCACCTGATCGCCGCCTGTCACGGGGCGATCGCGGGTTTGATGTTTGAGGTTGTCGAAGGCCATATCCGTGAGCACGTCATGGACACGAGCCATGCCCCGACCTCCGACGAGAGTGAGGCCGCGGAGGAACTGATCGACGTGCTTAAAACCTATTTGAAATAGCCGTTGCGTTTCGTCGGCGTCTGTCGGCGTTCCCGATTCACCGCGATCACTTCGGCAAGTCCAAGTCTCGCATCATTCGCGGGGCGATTGATGCGCCGGGAGACATTGCATTTATCGGGAGCAGCTATGCAGGCAGGACAGACCGTCATGGAACGGACCCAAGCGCCGCCGGACTCGGGCATGAACTCCCTCGCCAGATTTTTCTTCGGGTTCCGAAGGTCGAGCAAGGCGATGCGGATTTTTTTCGCCATCGCCGGACCGGGCATTATCGTCATGGTCGCCGACAATGATGCCGGCGGGATCACCACCTACACGCAAGCCGGGGCCGCGTACAAAATGCACCTGCTCTGGTTTCTCATCCTGCTCGGGCCGGTGGCGTACTACGTCCAGGAGATGACGGTCCGGCTGGGGGCGGTGACCAAGCGCGGCCATGCCGAGGCCATTTTCTCCGCCTTCGGGCGATTTTGGGGCTGGTTCTCTCTGTTGGATCTGGTGTTGACCGACTGGCTGACGATGATCACCGAGTTCATCGGCATGACCGCGGCGATGAGCATCTTTCACATCCCGCCGACTCTTACCATCGTCGTCGTCTGGATCGTCATGGGATCGATGATCTTGTCGGGCCGATATTGGACCTGGGAGAAGATCACGCTCGTCTTCTGCGTCGTCAACCTCATCTACATCCCCGCCGCGTTCATGGTGCATCCATCGGTCAAAGACATTCTTCAAGGCAGCCTCATTCCGCACTTCCCACCCGGCGGCTTGACCAACGCGTTGTTCTTCATGTTGATGGCCCTCTTTGGCACCACCATCGCGCCCTGGATGCTGTTCTTCCAGCAAAGCTCGGTGGTGGACAAGGGACTGGACGAGAAGGACATCAAATTTGGCAAGGCGGACACGGCCATCGGCGCCGTGCTGACTGTGGTGTGCGCGGTGGTGCTGATCATCGTGTGCGGCACGTTGCTGTACAACCCTGACAACCCCATCGGTGATGCCGCCCAGGCCGCCAAGTCCATGATGCCGACTAGCCGGTTCATCGGCACGACCTTCGCCATCGGTTTGTTCGACGCCGGTCTGCTGGGGGCGGTGTGCATCTCGCTGGCCAGTTCCTGGGCTTTTGGCGAGGTGTTCGGCTGGGCGCACTCGCTGAATCACAAGGTCAAGGAGGCGCCGTGGTTCTACGCTTACTATTTCTTTGATCTGCTTCTGGCGGGAGCGGTGACGCGGTTGCTGAAGGGGCCGGCTCAGGTGCTGGTTACGCTGTTCGTTCAGGTGATTGCCACGACGTTGCTGCCGGCCGCCCTGGTGTTCTTGATCGTCCTGCTGAACGATAGGAAAACGATGGGTGGGCATACCAATACGCGGTGGCAGAACATCGCCAACGTCACGATCGTCGTTTCCATCGTGGTCTGCTCGACCTTTTATGCGATCACCACGATATTTCCGAATCTATTCGCAGCCAAATAGCGTGCCGAACGGAGCAATGCCATGAACGCCTTTCACAAGATGAGTGCCGCGATCGTTCAAATCCCGGCCGCAGTCGTCAGAAGCTTGGTGTCGCAGGTGCGGCAGGTGAACCGAAGGTACGTCAAGCCCGAGATCGAACTGACCGGCTTCACCAAGGTTTGTCTGTTCGTCTTGCGAATCTATCTTCTGGCGATGATCGCCCTAATGGGCTACTTTCTGGTTCAGCAAGTCAGAGCCATAGGCTCGGGGAGCTTGGGCCATGGATAATGTTGCCGCATATCACGCCCCAGCGGGGGAAAAGCTTTTTCGACTAAGCGACCTGCTGAAGCGGCCCGTCCGGATGGGGGACGAGAAGATCGGCAACCTGTCCGATCTGGTCATCCTGGACAAGGGGGCCGTTGCCGAGGTCACGCACGTTTGCGTTCACCGGCCGTTCGGGCGGCCTCAGTTCTTCGTGCCGTGGCGCCACGTCCAGGAACTGGCGGACAAGTCGGTGGTCCTCGATCCCAAAACCGAAACAGGGTCTTTCGAAAAATCCCCGCCGGGGGCCGTGCTGCTCGAGGATTACATCGTCGACAAAAAGGTCCTGGACCTCGAAGGCCGCGAGGTGGAGGTGGTGTACGACGTGATGCTCGCGCTGAAATTGGACCGCCTGTACGTCGTCGGCGTCGATCTGAGCCACCGGGCTTTGCTGCGCCGGATCGGGCTGAAATGGCTGGCAAACCTGACCGCCAGCATCACCGACCGGATGGAGAACGACATGGTCGGGTGGAACCTGGTCGGGCCGTTGCCCGATGGCATAGGCAGCTTCGCGGGAGATCTTCGACTCAAGGTCGTCAAAGAGCAGCTCGTCAAGATGCCGCCGGTTGACGTGGCTCGAATTCTGGAACAGCTTAGCGAAGAGCAGCGGGTCGCGATCTTCGACTGGCTGGAGCCCGCGTTCGCCTCTGACGCTTTGGAGGAACTCGATCCCAAGGCCCAGCGCGAAGTCATCGCCGCCATGCCCAAGGAAAAGGCCGCCCATCTCATTGATGCGATGACGCCGGGACAGGCCGCCGACGTTCTGGCGGTGCTGCCCTATGCGGACGTGCAAGCCCTGTTCGGCTTGCTCAACCCCGTGAAGGCAAGGAAAGTCCGTGCGATTCTGGACAAGCAGGAATGGCGGGCCGCGGACTATGCCACTCTTTTCTTTGTAAAGCTCAGACCTGATACCACCGTATTGCAGGCCCGCGAGAGTTTGCGCCAAGCCAAGGAAAACAACGCGGTCGCATATTTGTACGTCCTGGATGCCCAAGACCAGTTGCACGGCCTCATCCATGCAACCGACCTGCTAACCGCCTCGGACGATACGCTGATAAAAGACATCATGAAGAGTGCGGCCATCACGCTCAGCACGGAGAGCACTCTGAAAGAAGCAATCGAGTTGTTCTCCCGCTATGGTTTCATGGCGCTGCCGGTCATCGATCCCAATGGCAAGATGCTGGGGATCGTGCCCTATCGCGACGTGATGGAGTTGGAACACCGCTTTTTGGGATAACGTTGGCGCTACTTGCTTGCAACATTCCCCGCGCTTGTGCGGTGCGGATGCATCTGGAAAAGGGTTGGACATGATCTTTTCAACGCGTCCCCAGCAAGCGGAGTCCGCAAAACTCTTCGTGCGCCGTTCGTCCCGTTTTCAGATGAAGGCGCCGGCCCGCGCATTGCTATTTGCCGTGTTGATGATGGTGTCTCCATCCGCCCTGGCGGCCGCAGACGCGATAGGTCCGGCGACACAGCCCGCTGCGCCGGATGTCCCATGGTTCAACGTGCATGCGCAAGCCACCGTTATCACCCAATGGCACGACGTGTTCCCCGCCCCTTATACAGGCCCCAACAGCCTCCAACCCCATGAAGGCGCGAAAACCTCGGTCACGGCAACTCTCTTCACGGGGTTGCGCATGCCCTGGGACGGCGGAGCATTTTATTTTGATCCCGAAGTCGCCGGTGGCGAAGGGTTGAGCGGCGTGACCGGCATCGCCAGCTTTCCCAACGGCGATATCTCACATGTCGGCGCGCCGCAGCCTGAACCTTACGTCGCCCGCGCCTACTATCAGCAGGTCTTCGGCCTTGGGGGTGAAAAGGAAAGAGTTGATTCCGATCAGAATCAACTCGCCGGCGATCGGGACGTCCGGCGAATTACGGTTTGGCTCGGGGGCTTCTCCGCCACGGACTTCTTTGACAACAACACCTACAGTCACGATCCTCGCACCCAGTTCATGAATGAGTCCTTCATGGACGACACGGCATGGGATTATCCCGCCGACACCCGTGGTTATACAATCGGCGGAGTCATCGAGCTTAACGAGCCGTCCTGGGCCATCCGATACGGGGTTTTTCAGGAGCCGCATACTGCTAATGGAGAAACCCTTGACCCTCACGTGCTGAAATCACTGGGCCACGCTCTTGAGTTAGAAGAGCGCTGGAGCATCAAGGACCAGCCGGGAGTTGTAAGACTGCTCGGCTATGCGAACGTCGCCCACATGGGAAGCTACCGCCAGGCTCTGGCCAACCCCGGTCCCAACGGCCCGGATATCACGCTCTCGCGCACGTACTCGGTGAAATACGGCTTCAGCGTCAGTGCCGAACAGGCGATCACAAGCGACTTGGGAATCTGGGGCCGCGCCGGCTGGAACGACGGCCAGACCGAGTCTTGGGCGTTTACCGAAGTCGACGATCTGGGATCATTGGGCATCAGCCTCAAGGGAACCCATTGGGAAAGGCCCGACGACGTGTTCGGTTTCGCCGGCGCGATCGCCGGTCTTTCCGATGCCCATAAGGACTATCTCGCCGCCGGCGGATTGGGCTTTATCATCGGCGACGGCAAACTGAATTACGCGCCGGAGGAGGTCCTGGAAACCTATTACAACTGCAAAATCGTCGATCACGTGTTTGTCACTCCCGATTTGCAGTTCGTTGAGCATCCGGCTTACAACAGCGACCGAGGCCCGGTTTTCATTGCCGGAGTTCGCGCGCACGTCGAATTTTGAAAGCGATGGTTGCGGAATAGGCGTCGCCGGAGCGGTCCCCAATGCAAAAATTGGCGTTGAAAAGTAACGTCGAGTAAACCATGAACATCGGATCGCGACTAAACCTTCAACTATTGTCGGGACATCGTTGTGGAAGAAACTGAAGCGGCTTGCTCGACCCCCAGACGCCCACGCCGCCGCAGCAGGATCATCGCATGGCTCAGTTGGATTTACGCGATCCAGATTATTGCTGCCTGGCTTTTTCTGAGATTCGAGGGAGATCGCTCGTGGCTGGGCGCCATCGCGATATTCTCTCCGCGCTGGGTTGTCGTATTGCCGCTGGTTCCTCTTCTCCCGCTGGCGCTGGCATTTAACCGGCGCTGCATCTGGATCCTCGCCGTCGCAACTTTCGGCGGCCTCTTTTGGGTGATGGGCCTGTGCCTCCCATGGCGAGCTTTGCTTGCCCCTGGACGCTCGGCCCTGGCGGTTCGTGTTTTGACTTGCAACGTCCATGGTCAGGCCCTGCATTCCCAACAACTGGCTGGTTTAATTGCCGCGGTCCATCCCGACGTCGTTGTATTGCAGGAATGGATACCGCCTTACGAATCCTCAATCTTCGGTGACGGTGATTGGAACGTCGTCACAACTGGCGAACAATGTTTAGCCACCCGATTCCGCATCAACGCCGTTGATGAGCTTCAAGACGGTTCCGGCGTTCACTACGCCCTCGAAACCTCCGCCGGCCCGGTCAATCTCTTCAACGTGCACCTTGCCTCTCCTCACCTGTCATTGCGTGCCGCCCTGCACGGCATGCCGAACGGCAAAGCTGATCTTGAAAAAAACGCCATCGAACGAGAAGATCAGTCGCGCGAACTGGACCGCATCACGCGAAGCATTTCCGGCCCCCTTCTCATCGCCGGTGATTTCAATCTCTGTCCCGATAGCCCGATCTTTCGCGAAAACTTCCGTGAATTTGCCGATGCCTTCGACGCTGCCGGTTTCGGCTTTGGCTGGACGTATCGCGTCGAGTGGACGGCGACGCGAATCGATCACATCCTCAGCAGCAGACAATGGACTTGTCGGGACTGTTGGCTTGGGACTGACGTGGGTTCGCCGCACCTCCCCCTCATCGCCGATTTCTCGATGTCCAGCGCACCTTCACTTCAACGTTGAGTGTTGAGTGTTGAGCGTTGCATTGCCCCATCCGGTAACGGCCAAGTCCCACTGAATACGTAGCCCACTTGTCCCGGCTCCTCGCCGCGCGTTATGCTCACCCGGCGAGGACCATGACCTAGGCGCTCCTCGAAAGGTATTACTACTCCAAACCCGACTTTGAGGACGGCACGCGCCGGTTTCTCCGGCTCTGCCGGGAACAGATTCCGGCAGGCGCCCAGATTCTGGAGATCGGCGCCGGACCGAGCAACGAGTATTCCAAAGCGTTCGCCGGCTTGGGCACGCTCACCGGGCTGGACGTCGATCCGGAGGTGAAGACCAACCAGTGGCTTTCGCAGGCCTTTGTTTTCGACGGCAGGCAGATGCCGTTTCCCGATGCTTCCTTTGACGCTTGTATCTCAAACTTTGTGATGGAGCACGTAGAGCATCCAATCGAGCACTTCAAGGAGGCGGCGCGGGTGCTGCGTCCGGGCGGAGTCTACTGCCTGCGCACGCCCAACCTGTTCCACTACGTCACCATCGGCGCTTCCCTGATGCCACACTCCATGCACCTGCTGTTGGCCAACCGGCTGCGCTCCCGCGATAAGGACGCGCACGATCCCTATCCGACATGGTACCGCGCCAACTCGCGCGGCAAGTTGAAGAAACTGTGCCGGATCGCCGGCCTATGCCCGGCGGCGATCACGATGGTTGAACCCGAGCCGTCTTATGGACGCGCTCACCCCCTGCTCTTCTACCCGATGATGGCCTATGAACGCACCGTGAATTTGTCGCCTGTCTTCTCGGGCTTCCGCGTCACGATTCTGTTGTCCGTGCACAAACCGGCCTAAACCGGTCAAACCTCTGATGGTAGCTTGATGGACCGCCCGGAAAGCATGAACACGCCGTCCCCCCGATAGTGCAGCGTTTGCGGATATTTTGGAGAAACCGCCACGTGCGCCTTCACCACTTCAAAAACGAAAAAGTTGTACCGATCCACGAGCTCGGTATCGAAGATTTTGCATTCGAAGTTGGCGTAACACTCTTGAATGAGAGGGGCATGAACTTTCGACGCGGGGATTGCGGTCAATTTGAACCTCTTGAATTTGTCGACTTCAGATCCGGAGCAGTTTCCGATGCCGACGACTTTCCTGGCCATGTCCCGGGTGGGGACGTTAATCACGCACTCCTTGCTGTTTCTTATCATCTCGAAACTGCGATTTCGATTGCTGATGATGCAGCCTATGAGGGACGGCGAAAACTCCATGACCGTATGCCAGCCCATGGTCATAATGTTCGCCTTTCCGTTCCAGGCGGAACTGACCAGCACGACCGGGCCGGGCTCCAGGAACCGACGAATCTCGGAGACGGGGAAGTCCTTCTTTTTGTACATGGCAAGGCTCCACAACTCTATTTGAAAAATGTTTATCTGTCCCGGATTGACGGCATTGGTACTCGGCGCAAATCATTCAAGATACCCGACGCGATTCCAATTCCCTTTTCACCCGTTCCATCACTTCCGCCCAATCCCCTCGCGTCTTTTGCCGAAACAGCCGCAAGCTCGGATACCACGGCGAATCCGCGCGATCCAGCATCCAGCGCCAGTCGGGCATGTACGGCAGCAGCACCCAGGCCGGCCGGGCCAACGCGCCGGCCAGGTGGGCGACGGCGGTATCCACGGTAATTATCAAGTCGAGATTGGCCAGCATGGCGGCCGTGTCGGCGAAGTCGTGCAACTCGGACGTGTGGTCGATCAATTCCATGCCCGCAGGCGGGCGGCGGGCCTGGATGGCGGCGGGGCCGAGTTGAAGCGTGACGAATCGCGCGTGCTTTATGGTTGATAACGGGGCGAATTGATCGAGCCGCATCGAGCGGTTGCGGTCGTTCTTGTTCTCCGGCCGGCCGGCCCAGGCCAAGCCGATGCGCGGGCTTCTGCGATCGGGCGGCAAACGAATCGCCCATGGCTCAACCAATTGCGGATCGGGCTGGAGATAGGGCACATTGGCGGGGATTGTCGCCAGCGTGGTTTTGAAAACCAAGGGCAGCGTCATCAGCGGGCAATGGACGTCGAACGGCGGCAGCGGCTCGCCCGCCGCGATGATTTGCGTCAGACCCTCGAGATTGCCCAGCAGGCGGATCAGTGGGGCGGGGCATTCCAGAATCACTTTCCCGCCGCGCCCGGCGACCATCGGGACATATCGGGATACGTGGATTGTGTCGCCCAGACCCTGTTCGGCGTGGAGCAGAATCCGTTGGCCGGCCAGATCGGTTCCATCCCATTGGGGCTGGGGAAAATTGCGCGGGGCGACGATCGACTGGGTTTTGAATCGCCATTCGTATTCGGCCAGCCCGCGGGCATAGTCGCCCAGCAGAAGCAGCGCGAAGCCCAGGTTCCAATGGGCCAGGCCGAAATCGCCTTGCATCGCGATGGCTTTTTCATAAGCCGCGATGGCGCCGGCGAGCGTCGGCTCGGTTTCCTGCAGGGCCACGCCCAGGTTGCACTGGGCATCGGCGAAGTCCGGCTTGAGCCGAAGCGCTTTCTGATAGCACTCGATCGCCTGATCGAATTTAAGATCGTTACGAAATTCGTTGCCCAGATTGCTCCATGCTTCGGGGACGTTGGGATCGAGGGCGACGGCCTTGCGCAGGGCTTCGATGGCCTCGGCCGTGCGGCCCAGGCCCATCCCGCCGAGCGACAACCCCAGGTTCACCTGATACTTGACCGATTTGGGGTTCTCCGAGACGGCCCGCTGAAACAGGTCGGCGGACTCGGCGAACCGGCGCGTCAGTTGCGTGACCAGCCCCAGCAGATAGAGCGCATCGGCGTTTCGCGGCCGGGAAGAAAGCACCCGGCGATAGATCGTCTCGGCCTCGCGCAGCCGCCCCGCGCGATGCAGGGCCGCGCCGGCTTGGAGCTGTCGCTGGATGTCGTCCTTGCCAATCACGGGAAGCGGATGATACGCCGGAAAATTCGAAACTCGAAATTCGAATGACGAATCAGATTCGAAGTTAAAAATTCGAATTTCGAGTTTCGAATTTGATTCGTCATTCGAATTTCGAGTTTCGGATTTCGGCCCCGTCGCCGTGTCCGGCCAGGGGGATCACCAGCGAGTCCATGTCGGCGTCCATCAGCGGCGTCATGTGCGGCGCGCCGGCGGGGCGGCGGGGTCCCGAGTGAGCGAAGAACGCCAGCGCCGCCATGGCGGCGAGTCCGCCCAGCGTGACTATCAGCGAATACATCATGCGTGGATCGGTCGTGGCGGGGGCGGTGACGTCGGCCTCGGTGACGGGGCGGATGTCGAAGGCGTGATCGGCGGCGGATTGTCTCTCGTCCCGGTCGCGCTGGGCGGCCTCCAACTCGGTGAAAACGGCGCGCCGATCGTCCAAAAGACCGAGCTTCTGCTGCTGGGCGGCGACGGCGGCGCGATGGCGGGTCAGATCGTCCTCGTAGGCGGTGAGGGCGGCCGCCGAGGATTTCGTGGCCTCGTCGAGCGTCTTTTGATCGGCGACGAGCTTGGCCTGGGCCGCGGCCAGGCCGTTACGGTTCAGGTCGCTCTGCCGCGCGGAGATGCGGATTTTCAAATCCGCGATGCGGTTTTGCAGGTCGGTCACCTTCGCCGATGGGGCGATCTGATCGTCGCCGACCGCTTGGGCGTATTTGCGGCGAGCGTCGTTGAGGGCATCGAGCCGCTGGCGAATCTGTTTTGCCAGGTCCTGCTGCGCCGCGGGCAGGGCGGCGACGACGGGGTCCAAATCGCCCAGTTGTTTCTCCAGTGGGTCCAGCACCTCGTCAGTCTGTTGTTTTTCCTTCTGGAGCTTGTTGCGAAGGGATTGGATGACGTGATTCAACCCCTCCTGCACCTTGATTTCGCTGGGATCGAAGCCGAGTTGGTCCTGGCGATCCTTGATCTGTAGCGTGCAGGCGTCGATTTCCCTTTGCAGGGGGTCCAGGATGCGGGTGTCGGTGATTCCCTGTCCGACGTTGGCGTTGTAGCGGTGCTGGGCGCTTTCGAGTTTCTCCCGAATCTGCTGAAGTTGCGGATCGTTGGCCCATTTTTCAGCCTGACGGGCCGCGATCAGGTCTTCGACGTCGCGGCGGGTGTCCTCCAGTTGCTTTTCCAAATCCTCTCCATCGACGATGAGCACGTCGATCAGATCGCGCGCTTTGGCTTGGGCATCCATGGCCGATTCCACGAACTGCCGAAGTTGCGGCGCACTGCCGAGCACTTGATTGGCCGAGGCGATCCGGTCGTTGAATTGTTGGGCGGCGGCTTCAAGCTGCTGGCGAGCCATCACCGCGCCGGCGACCTGGTCCGAGCGGGCGCTGTCCACCTCGGCGGTCAGGTCCTTCAACTGCTGCCGCATTTCATTGATCTGTGCATCGGCGACGTCGGGCTGGGTGGCGGCGCCGGCAGCGGCGACGGGAGACTCCAGCCGCGCCACGTCGGCGCGATCGCGGTTCACCGCGTCGTCCGCATCCAGACGGACGCGTTCCAACTCGGCCTTGCGCGCCAACAATCGGGTCAACTCGACGATCGGCGGCGCAGCGTCGATCGCCGTCTGCAAATTGCCCAACTGGATTTTGATCTGATCGAGCTTCCGCCCATCGTCCTCGACCGTTTGCTGGGCTTTGAGTTGAGAATCGCGCAGCCGGCGGTTGGCATCGACCAGCGGCGCGTTCAAATCGTACAGGGATTGCAGCAGCGCCAGCATCCGCATGCGGTCGCCGTCCTTGTCGGCGCCGGCGTAGGTAAATTCCATGAGCGTCTGCGGCGGCGTAGTCTGCTCGGGAGTGCTCAGCGATATCGAAGAAGCAACGCGGCCGAACAACTCCGACGATCCCAGAAAACCGTCGGAAAGGTCGGGAGCCATGCGGTGCAGCGCCTCCGCCGCGTGCTGGCGAAGCAGCTCGCCGTTGAAGAACCGGCGCTGCTCGGCTTCGAATTCGGATGATTCTTGCGTGCCGGGGGTATAGCTGAAGTTTACGAAGGTGATTTTTCCAACCACCTGCGACTGCATGGGCATTACCCGCCAGATCACGAGCAGGGCTACCCCGATGCCGGCAAGAATCAGGGGCATGAGGAACGGAATGCGGAATCGGCGGCGTTTGACCGGGGGAGGCGGATTGACAGGCGGGGCGTCCGACCGTCCGGCGGGGGGCGCGCCAGTTGCCGTGCGCGCGGGAGTTTCGGCGTCATTTCCAACGGCGTCGTTCAATTCAGATTCTTTCGGCATCGCGATATCTTCTTCGGGCGAGGATGAAGCAGCGGCAACGCCGGAGGGGTCATCCAGCGCGGGCGTACCATCGGCAGTATCGGCCAGCGACAGGTCATCGCCATCAGATATTGGTCGAGAGGCGGGCTTGATCGAGTCGTCCGCCGCCGGCGCCGGTGGTTCTTGCCGCGGCTCCAGGGAGGGGGTCGCGGTGGAATCGGGGGATTGGGGCGGGACGAGCGTGGCGGGCACGCCATCCTCTTCATCCGTGCGGTTCCAAAACTCGTCGTTGGCGAAATCGGGGTCCAGGACATCGGCGCGGCGCTGGGCCAATTCGGGGCTTTCGGGAAGGTAGACCTCGTCGGGCCGGCTCATCGGGGCGCCGCCGAAAACGGCGTCGTTTATCGGTATCGGAGCGGCGTCAAAATTAGAAAACACGTCCACGTCCGCCGCCGGCGAGATCGCCAGTCCATCGAACGCCGTCGATGCTCCCGCGGGCAGTGCCGGGCCGTGCGGGCTTGGCGGCAATTTGTCGAAATCCAACTCGTGCAAATCGGTCGAGAACGGCGGCTTGCGCGGTCGCCTGGGGATTGACGTGATCGGCGGCGGAGTCCTCGGCTTTGCCGGCGGCGGTGCGGCGACTGCCGGCGGTGGAGGAATGATCGCCTCCGGCGATGACGAAACAACGGTCTCTGGTTCTGGCGCTGCCCATGTTGTTGCGAAGGGAGGCGCGATCAGCGGGGGAGGCGGCGACCAATCTGGGGCCGGCGGTGGTTTGCCCGAGATGTCGATCCTGATCTGGCCGAATCCTCGCGGGACAGGCGGAAGCTGCGGCAAGTTGATCGGCATCCCGCCGAGGAAATGGTCGACGTTGACCGTTCCTCCGCCCATGTAACCCCATCCGCCCAGCATGCCCAGTGGCGCCGGCGCGGGAGCAGCCGCCGGGGGCGAAGAAGCAACCGGCTCCGCGGGCGGTGCAGTCGGAACGTCCGGAATCAGCGGCGCGGGAATCTCGTCTGGAGCGGGAATTTCATCCAGCGCGGAGGATGTGGCCGTCACCATGTCGGCCGCAATATCGTCCGGGCCGGCCGGCACAACCTCGGGCGACGGCGCCGCGGAAACTGCCGCTTCGGGGATTTCGGTCGGGGTTTCCGCCGGTGGAATCTCCACCGGCGGAGCCGGGGGTGGAATTTCCAGCGCCGGCTCTGCCCCAGGTAATTCCGATGCGAGAGCGTCGGGGGCGATGGGCTGTTCAGAGACCTCTTCCTCGGTGGTTTTGGGCGGAATCCGCTTCACCTTGGCGCGGGGAGACTTTCGCGGTTTGCTTTCCGCGGGCGCGGGCCGCTGACGAGGACGCCGAATTCGCTGTTTCGGTTGATCGGAGACCTCGTCATCGTTTGAACCGCCATCGGCCGGTTTTGCTTCCGCCGGGGGTTCCGCGCCGCCGAGTGTTGGCGCCGGTTCAACCATCTCCTGCGGCGGAGCGGGGACAACGGAAAGATCGATCACGGTGCCGCCCGGCTCGACCGCCGACTCATGGGCCACGATCTCCAACGGCTGGGGTTCCGGCTCGGAAACCGCCGGTGCGTCGGATAAATCGAATTCGGGAATCAGCGGCTCTGCCGAGCTTTCCCAATTCGACACCGCCGGCGCATCGGACAGATCAACGGGCGCCGTGGCCGGCTCGGACTGGAATTCGCCAATCGCGGGGATCTCTCCAACGTCGACCGGCACAATGGGATCGGCGGTTGATTCGATGGCCGGCGATTTCGGCTCCGGTTCCACGTCCATCGCGGCAATATCCACCTCGGCAATCTCCGGTGCATCGGAAAGATCGAGAGACGGAACGGCTGGCTCGGGCTGCGGCACAGAATCCATTGCCGCCGGCGCGTCGGAAAGATCGAGGATCGGACTGGTCGGTTCGACCGGCGGTTCGGGGACTTCGACTTTTGATTCGGTCACTGGCATTTCCGGCGGCGGGGTTTGGTCGGAAAGATCGATTGCGGGAATGGGCGGTTCCAAATCAACCGTTGCGGGCGCATCGGAAAGATCGAGGATCGGACTGGCGGGCTCGACCGACGGTCCGGGGACTTCGACTTTTGATTCCGTCGGCGGCATTTCCGGCGGCGGGGTTACCTCGGAAACATCGATTGCGGGAATGGGCGGTTCCAAATCGATCACCGCCGGCGCGTCGGAAAGGTCGAGGATCGGACTGGCCGGTTCGACCGACGGTTCGGGGGCTTCGGTTTTTGATTCAGCCAGCGGCATTTCCGGCGGCGGGGTTACCTCGGAAACATCGATTGCGGGAATTGGCGGTTCCAAATCGATCACCGCCGGCGCGTCGGAAAGGTCGAGGATCGGACTGGCGGGCTCA
>Ga0181518_10000578_pt1 | contig 40052 bp, 37 predicted proteins | sample PEATcosm2014_Bin_28_FD_119751 | JGI IMG/M metagenome (GOLD analysis project Ga0181518, IMG submission 119751) | Peatland microbial communities from MTU Mesocosm Facility, Houghton, MI, USA - PEATcosm2014_Bin01_60_metaG | ecosystem: Environmental > Terrestrial > Soil > Wetlands > Peat | place...
CTCCGCACGGCTACAACTACGCTTCGACAACGCAGTTATGCCATGAAATGACGGCCTTTCCAACACTTTTCCTGTCTATCGTCACCGCAATCAGCAATGAACCTGTGAGAAATGCGGGCTAAGGCACAACGCCACGCGAGGTGAGCCAATTGCCTCAACTTACGATACTTGAGCGATTGTTCGTTTACATTCGAACAATTTCTACGGAGCATTTAGCATGGCGAGCAACAGATTCCGCCACGCTTCCCAGCAAGAAACTCCGGATGCCTCGCTTCCCATGTGAGCCAACAAGGATGAGATCAGCATGCCATTCAACCGCTGTCTCGATAACGGTTTCTCTGACATCACCTATTTCAACAGACGTCTGTACACTGAATCCCGCCCTGCGCAACTCATCCGCGATTCGCTCCAGCAGTATAAAGGCCGGCTTTTTCTGGTCTTCCAACTCTGGAGCGTAACCTTGCGCCATTTCCGGTGGCGCCACGGGTTCAACTGGCTCCAGCACGTGCAAAGCCAGAATCTCTGCGTTCTCAGTCCGAAACTGGGTGACAAGGGCGCGAACCAAGTTCTTGGAGGACTTCGAATCGTCGATTCCCATCAGGATTCTCATGACTCCTCTTTCTAAACACGCAATAGGGCGCGCAATCACGTAGACGCTAAACGGGCGCAGATCCGGTCTCTTTGTGCGCATCGCTCAGGCAGAGCTCCCCCATTTGGGCTCTAAGCAGGAGCGGTGCGTTTACGTCGTAAGTATCGAACGCGCCGGTGTGAAAAGCCGGTCACAATTGCTCGTCTAAGCTCGATTTGTACCGCTCCTGAAGGGAATTGCAGACCAACGCAGCATTTGCGGTCGAAAAGGCGGCCGATTCCGTGCCCTCCTTGGCTCGGCCTGTTTGTGCTTCTGAGAGACGCCGCATGTTGCAGTCAGCCTGTGGCCTTCGTTGATGGTTCGACTGTCCTTACATTCCAGCTTCCGCAGATACCTGGACCACCAGCTTCCCGAAGTTCTTCCCTTGCAGCAGCCCCATGAACGCCTCAGGAGCGTTCTCCAATCCGCTCACTATATCCTCGCGATATTTGATCTTCCCTGCCTCGAGCCATTCCGTCATCTGCTTCCGGAACTCCCCAAAGTGTGCTCCATAATCCTCGAATATGATGAATCCCTGCATCCGAATTCGCTTCTTCAAAAGGATCGACATCACCTGCGAGGTACGGTACTTGCCCTCTGCCGCCGGGTCGCCGTTGTAGGTAGCAATCAGCCCGCACAGGGGAATCCGGGCATGCGTATTGAGCAAGGGAAGAACCGCATCGAAAACCACCCCACCGACATTTTCGTAGTACACATCAATGCCTTTCGGACACGCAGCCGCCAGCTCTTCATGCAGTTTTGGACTGCGATGATCAAGGCAGGCGTCCAATCCGAGCTCCTCTACCGCGTAGCGGCACTTCTCTGTTCCACCTGCAATCCCCACCACGCGGCATTCCTTCAGCTTCGCAATCTGTCCCACAACAGAACCCACAGCACCTGTAGCCGCGGCAACCACCACTGTCTCGCCCGGCTTCGGCTCTCCAATGTCCAACAGTCCCATGTAAGCCGTGAATCCCGGCATGCCCAGCGCGCCCAGCGCATAGGAAGGCCTGGTAGGGTGCGCTCCAAGATTCAATACGCCTCTTCCGTCCGAAATCGCGAACTCCTGCCAGCCGTTCTGACTCAGGACCCAGTCACCAACAGCAAATCCCGATACGTCTGAAATCTCCACCCGGCTTACAGTCGAGTCCACCATCAATTCCCCAATACCCACAGGCGGCGCGTAAGAAGGCGCGTCACTCATCCGCCCCCGCATATACGGGTCAAGAGACAGGTACACCGTCCGTAAAAGCATCTGCCCCTCATCCGCGGATCGGGATGTCTGGGTCTCCAAGCGAAAGTTTGAAGCAACAGGAGCTCCCTCGGGCCGTGAAGCCAGGACGATTCTCCGGTTTGTCGTTTCCTTCATGCGCAATCCCTCCTATTCTTCTTTTCAGCAGGCTGATACCTCGGATGCTACAAGGAGGGTACCTAGGCGGCGCGCTGCTGGCTGGCATCGTACTCGGCGCCCGCGTACCCGCCATTCTCACTAGCCGGGCAGACTCGGCAGAAACCCGCCTCACCAGTTGCGCCGTGGCCGTTTTGCTCCACTACGCCACCCATCCGGCAGTGAAGGTCTAGCCTCCAACCGCAACCCGTCGACTCAAACGGGGGCCACTCCCTCCCGTGGCGTCCGCTCCAGTTTTGGCCCCGCGCTCCTCCCTGTGAGACTCAAAGGATGTCCGTTAATCAGGGACTGAACCAGCATCTGGAAACGAGCCATGCTGGGATTTATGCAGCTGGCGACATTGCGCGCTGGCCGGATCCCCGTTCTGGGCAGGCGATCCGGGTTGAGCACTGGGTCGTTGCGGAGCGGCAGGGACAGGCCGCAGCGAAGAACATGCTGGGAAAACGTGAGGTATTCAACGCGGGTGCCATTCTTTTGGAGCCAGCATTACGATATCACCGTGAACTACGTCGGCCAATGCCGAGAGGTGGGACGAAGTCCTCATCGACGGAATCCTCGAAGAACACAATTGCACCGTCTCTTACTGCCTGGGAAGAAAGACCATTGCAGTCGCTACGATCGCCCGGAACCTTGTTAGTCTTCAGGCCGAGTTATCGATGAAGCGCGGAATTTCGTGACTCAACAGTTGCATAACCTCGCGGGGACGCCGACTCGACGTTTACGAACGAGGATACACACCGACATGCTCCACCTACGCCTGACATTCGCGATCAATGGACCGCTTCCATGACAATCGTGATCTTGACTTCATCGCCGACGAGTATGCCGCCAGTCTCCAAAGCCGTATTCCAGGTGGGTCTAAAGCGCCTAGCACTGAGGTGATCCTGTCTGAGCCATTCAGAAGAGGTACAGCCTCCTTATCTGGATCAGTGATCCCCGGCCGTCATAATGTCGGAATTCGGTGTGGGTTATTGTTTTCCCGGAACTGCTCATGTTTCAGGCAGTACGGGGTCCACGGCACTGCATCGAGCCTCTTCTGTTCGATAGGGCCGCCATCGACAAGGCACTTGCCGAACGTGCCTTCCTCGATGCGCCTCAGTGCGTCTCGTACCAGGCTGAGAGTAGTCAACTCAGTATCTGCTTCCTGGAACTGCCCATCTTTTTCTTCGTCCCTGACGCTCGCGTCGCCCCGATCCCGCACTGAAGGCCCGCCGCTCAGATCGCGTGCGTTTTCATCGGCGCGGTCAATACTCTGCGAGAGTCTCCGTTCTTCCGCCAGAAGACGTTGCTTATATCCTTCCGTGTCCATGATCCTCTCCATACTCCCGTTGCTCGCACGGTTATTCTTACATCCAAACCGGTAAGGCCAGAACGAGCACAGGTCAAAAACGGAGCATTGTTCACTTTCGAGGCGCGCGCATCCGTCAGCGCAAACCGTATACGAGAATGCGGCTCTGCTGGGCGCCTCCCGGCCACATCGGTGACTTCATTCCGGAAGCCACGCCGATGAGCTGTCGTCCTCTTGCGCGATAAGTGACAATGCCACCGCCTGTGGATTGCCCGGCGTCCGATTGCCAAAGAATTTTCCCTGTATCCGCGTCCACGGCATAGATCTGGCCTCCGAGATCCGCAGCGAATACCAGCCCACCGGCTGTGGGCGTCACACCAGCGAGCATCGGATGCGGCGCGTGAAACTTCCAGCGGACACTGCCCGTCTCCGCGTCGAACGCCGTGAGCCACCCCTTCGCCTGGTCCGACGGATCGAAGATATCGGACATCGGGTTCTCGCTACCGAGCCAAAGCCCTCCCGGAGCAGGGACCTCGAGGTCTCGCTTGACCTGAACGTGCGCGCACCAGTCCACGGCTGCGACGTAGAGCGAATTCGTTTTCGGGCTGAATGCCGCGCCGTTCCACTCGACGCCACCTTGAATGCCCGGACAGAAGCGCACCGGGTGATCCCGCGAAAGCGGCACGTCCGCGTTCTCGCGAGTGGTCGTCGGCGTCTGCGACAGGAGCGCGAGCACAACCGTGAGATCGGCTGGCGTTGCGCCGCGGGTCACACGAGAGCGATCGAGGATGGAGAGCAGACCGTCTTTGTTCGCCGACGCGACGATCCGCTTGCCCGAACGCGTCGTTGCCAGCGTCGGCGGGCTGTCCACGTCCCAGTCGTGGTTGTCCCGCTTGACCAATTGGTTGTAGCCCAGCATCCGTCCATTCGTCGCGTCAATCGCAATGACTGAGTCGGTATAGAGGTTGTCGCCGGTCCGCCGTTCGGCGTCGAAGTCGGGCGCCGGATTGCCTGCGGGCACGTACAGCACTCCGTTGGGTTCATCGAGGGTGAACGATGTCCAGAACGCACCGCCGGAGGTCGGATACTTGGGATTCGTCCACGTCGCACGCGCCGGCCCGGTTCCCGGGACGACGTCGAACCTCCATACCATGTGCCCGTCCTTGGCATCCAGCGCATAGACGTGGCCCGTCACACCGGCTTGATCACCGCCGGCATTGCCGATGTAGACCAGCCCGTTCGCCGCGATCGGTGCCATTGGTATCGAAACGCCAGGTCCTTGTGCATCGATCACCTGATCCCACAGCACGTGGCCGTCTGCCGGATCCATCGCCAGCACGTGCGAGTCCGAGGTGCCTCGAAACAACCGTCCGTTGGCGTAGGCGAATCCACGGTTCACCAGCAGCATGCTTGGCGTATCGCTGTGCCGATGGTGTTTCCACTTTTCTGCGCATGTGCTCGCGTTGATCGCATAGGACCCCTCGTCAGTCGTGAAATACATCGTGCCGTCAACAACAAGCGGACCGGTCTGAAGCGAGGACACCTCTGGCAGCGTATACGTGCATATCGCCTTCAATTGGGCGACGTTAGAACGGTTAATTTCCTTGAGAGGCGAGAACCGATCTCCAGCCAGGGTGCGGTTGTAGGTTTGCCAGTTGGCACCTGCGACTTGTGCATCCGAAGAGCTTCCAAGAAGAGTGAACAGACACAACATACAGGCCGTGGCGAGGGTGCGTCGAAGAATGGACATTGTCGTTACTCCTGATTGTTGGCGAATGACACGTGGAATAGCCTCGCGGGGACACCGAGTCGAAGTTTGGGAACAGGGATACACACCAACGTGCTCCACATCAGCTCGACATCCGCGATTAACGGACCGCTTCAACGTCGATCGTGATCTTGACTTCATCGCCAACGAGTACGCCGCCGGTCTCCAAAGTCGTATTCCAGGTGAGTCCAAAGTCTTTCCGGCTTAGCTTTGTAGTTGCGGAAATTCCAATTCTGTATTTTCCCCAAGGGTCCTTGTTCTCCGGCGTAGGCCCCTCGACATCAAGCGTGATTTCTCTTGTGACCCCGTGAATCGTCAAATCGCCGGTGACTTTACCGCCGCCTGAGTGCGATTCGATCCGCTTGCTTCGGAATGTCAGCGTCGGAAATGTTTCAACATCAAAAAAATCACCGCTTTTCAAGTGAGTGTCGCGCTGCGGGTCATGAGTGTCAATCGAGGCCGCATTGATCGTCGCCTCTACTGAGGAACTTGCTGGGTTCGCTGGATCAAATTTGATCGTGCCAGAGACCTTTGTGAATTGACCCCGGACATTCGAGACCATCATATGGCGAACGCTAAAATGCGCTGACGAGTGTGTCGGGTCGATTTCGTACGTTTGCTGGGGCATCGAGTAGATCTCCTGTTCGTGTTGATAGCGGTGATTGCAGTACTTCTTGTGCGGTACTCGATTAGATTGTTTTGCCGTCTTCGACCTCTGCCTACGTTGTCGAAGCACAGCACCTGAAGATTATCCGCCTGTCATCCGTGAATGCTGTTGATGTGGCGTACCAGGCAGCAACGATGAGAGGTCATTCGGAGTTTTCAAGGCAATTCGTCCAGTTCAATTTGATCAACATAGCACCATCCCCAGGTTTCACCGGGCTCCAAAGAACGCATGATGGGATGTCTGGTTTGATGGAAATGCCTAGTGGCATGCTTGTTCTTCGAAGAATCGCAGCAGCCAACGTGACCGCACTCCATGGACAGCCGAAGGTGAACCCATTCGTCGCCCAGTTTAAGACACTCCTCACAACCCTGCGGAGTCCGCGGCATAACATCTCGGACCTGACTTAAGTGAGCACAGACGGTCATGGTCGTCCACCTCGAATTCTTGAACATGGCACGAAAGAATAACAGAACAATCTTGCTTCGAGGGCGCCCGCGCCAAGTGCAGAAAAACTCCCGAGATTAATCCCGGCGTCCTGAACAATTCCACCACATTGAATCCCTACCGCCATCTCACGTCCACACAAAGCCTTGGCTCCGCGTTTCGTTGTTGCGAAAGCGTCGGATAGTCGACGTAGCCCCGCATTCCTCCACCATAATAAGTAGAAGGGTCGTCAGCATTCAGAGGAGCGCGCCGTCGAAATCTTTCCGGCAAGTCCGGATTTGCCAGAAACTTACGGCCGAAGGCGATCACGTCTGCCTTCCCCTGCCGCAGCCAGGCTTCCGCAGTGTCATGGTCAAATCCGCCGGCGTAGATTAGAGTGCCCCGAAACTTTTTTCGAATGAGATCCACCATGCGTAGCGCGCTTGGGTCCGGCGTGGTCCTATTCTCGATTGCCGCCATAGCAGGATTGACGATATGCAGATAGGCAAGGTCGAAATCATTTAGCTTTCTAGCTATGCACCCGAAGGTCTTTTCCGGATCGCTATCGCTGATATCGTTGGTCATCCCCATCGGAGAAAGACGTACGCCTACGCGGTTCGCTCCCCAGACTCCGGCCACCGCGAGTACCACCTCCATCAGCAATCTCGACCTGTTATCGATTGATCCGCCATATTCGTCAGTGCGTTTGTTGGTGCTGGACTCGATGAACTGATCTAGGAGATAGCCGTTGGCAGCGTGTATCTCGACACCATTGAAGCCTGCTGCTTGCGCATTCCTCGCTGCGCGCTCATACTGCCGAACAATATATGGAATTTCCTCTGTCTCTAACGCGCGGGGAGTCACAAACGCAGCAAATCCACCCGTCCCGTCTTCCATCTCGATAAATGCGTTCCCCACCGGGCGAATTGCAGAAGGCGCTACCGGCAACATGCCATCCGGCTGCAGTGAGGGGTGAGAAATACGCCCGACATGCCACAGTTGCAAAAAGATGAGGCCGCCGGCTTTATGTACAGCTTCGGTAACCAGACGCCAGCCCTCTATCTGATCGGGACTGTGAATTCCAGGAGTCCAGGCATATCCCTGGCCCTGTTGTGAAATCTGGGTGGCTTCGGAAATGATGAGAGCGGCTGAAGCCCGTTGAGCATAATAATAGGCATTGATCGCTGACGGAATGTTGCCCGGCTGAATAGACCGGGAGCGGGTCAGAGGAGCCATCACCATCCTGTGCCTGAGCCTGTATGGGCCAAGTTGCACAGGTTGGAACAGTCGCTCCAGGACTGCTGGTTGAAACGAGACCCGCTCAACAAGAAGCAAAGTCGAAGACATGATCGGCAACCTCAGATAGCTGATTGTGGTGAGCGACGCGGCGGACAAAACTGTTGGCGGGCGCTTGAGCAGGTAATCGGCCTCTAGTTGCCGTGCCTAACGGTGAAGGAAGTCAATCATTTGACCTCCGGCACTGCCTCATCCGTTCGTTGTTTATTACCCGAGGGCGCTAAGAGTCTGTTCAATAGTGAACATACTTTCTGGATTCTTCACGTGTCATAAACGGGATACCCGCACGGGCCCGGTCTGAGAGGTCACGGGAGCGGGAAGATAGTCCGGGTCAGCGCGTGGAGTGCCCGGCACTTTTTGTACCAGTTGGAGTGAAAGAAACTGGAATGAAAGGAGCCTGGAATGGCACGAGGCAGGAAGCAGACACCGGAGCAGATTGTAGGATTGCTGCGGCAGATCGAGGTGGGTACGGCGAACGGGAAGACGGCGGCCATAGCGTGCAAGGAAGCCGGGCTTACCAAAGAATTGACGTGAGGGCGCCGACGAGAATACGGCAATACCCCTCAGTGCACAGGGGAATGCCTTGTGGGGACACTTTCCATCACTCCAATTGTCACGGGCGAATGACTCATCCTTTTGTCTGCTCTTGCCAGAGGGTAGATAATTCTGTCCGTATAGTATTAACGGAAACCAGTGGATGCACTGAGTTTGAGGCACTCATCCGACTTCAATGACCGACAATCCACAAAATGCCAGTGAGCCCACGAGCATAAAGATCCTTGGAAAAGCTGGATCTGCAATTGCGTATAAACTTCGCGACTTTTTAGAGCGGAGTGATGTCCCATTCGCGTGGGTTGAACTGGCTACCGACCAGCAGGCTCGCGAAGATACGGGAGTGGACAATCTGCAGGATTCGCGTCTTCCTGTCTGCGTTTTCCCTGACGGAACCAGAATGGAGTGTCCCACGATCCGCCAGATCACCGAAAAGCTCGGCTGGTTTCGAAGCCCCTCGAATACCGAATACGATCTGGCAATCTATGGCGCAGGGCCTGCTGGCCTTAGCGCCGCCGTATCTGGCGCATCCGAAGGCTTGAAGACGGTGGTCATCGAACGTTCGGCTATAGGCGGCCAAGCGGGGACGACCTCCAGGATCGAAAACTATCTGGGCTTTCCTAAAGGCATCACCGGAGCTGACCTCGCCGAGCGAGCGCGAGAACAGGCTTGCCGTTTTGGCGCGGAGTTCTTGTTGCTGCGCGAAGGCGTTCGTGCCGAATTCACTCCCGGCAAGGCGGTCGGCTATCTTGCCGATGGCACCAAGATCATCGCCCGATCCACCATCTGTGCAACGGGCGTCCAATATAGGCGACTCAATTTGCCGAACGAACAGCAATTCCTGGGCGCGGGGCTTTATTATGGAGCCGGCGTCAGCGAGGCATCCCTCTGTGAAAATGATGCTGTTGCTGTCGTGGGCGGCGGAAACTCCGCAGGCCAGGCCGCGATGAACTTCTCAAGATTCGCGAAGGCTGTCACCGTTATCATCCGCGGCGATTCGCTCAAAAGCACACTCTCGCATTATCTCGTGGACCGGATCAATGCGGCGCCAAATATCCGAGTTCTCGGTCATACAGAAGTGACAGCGTTGCATGGAGACAAGCTTCTTAGGTCGGTGACACTCACGAACAATAAATCGGGAGAAGTTCAGGATCTTTCAATCAAAGGGCTCTTTGTGAGCATAGGAGGCGATCCGCACACAGAGTGGGCAATGCAAGTTGGAATTATTCGCGATGAAGCGGGTTACCTTGTAACGGGCCCCGACTTGTTGAAGGAAGGCCGCCCCCCTGCATCGTGGCCACTTGAAAGGTCCCCTTACTATCTTGAAACGAGTATGCCCGGTACGTTTGCCGCCGGCGATGTTCGACACGGCGCGGTCAAACGCTGCGCATCGGCTGTGGGTGAGGGGGCTATGGCAGTGACGTTTGTTCATCGGTATCTTGCAGAAGGTTGAATGCGGAACCATCATTCACTCGGAGGCAATTGCCCGCTGGACCTGCGTCACGGAAACGCGAGAGCGCACTCTAGGGTGCTGAGAACATCTTCTATGAGGGAGGAACCATGTCCATAAGGCCAGTCAAGCAACTCATCATTTCCAAGCCAACGCTCGAAGGCGCGGGTGTTCATCTGCGCCGTGCATTCGGCTTCGGAAACACGTCAGAGTTCGATCCATTTCTTCTCCTCGACGATTTCCGCAACGATGTACCTCAAGATTATTTGGCGGGCTTTCCCTGGCATCCCCATCGCGGCATCGAGACGATTACGTACGTCCTGGCTGGGACCGTGGAACACGGCGACAGTATGGGGAACCATGGCGCGATCGCCGCGGGCGACGTGCAGTGGATGACGGCGGGCAGCGGGATTATTCACCAGGAGATGCCGAAAGGAGATCAGGATGGCAGAATGCACGGATTTCAGCTCTGGGCGAATCTGCCCTCTTCGCTCAAAATGACCGCACCCCGCTATCAGGAGGTGAAATCGCCCGAAATCCCTCTGGTCGAAGATGACGACGGAACAGGAGTACGCATTGTCTGCGGAGCTTTCTGGGGCAAGAAGGGTCCCGTAGACGGAATCGCTGCTGATCCGATTTACCTGGATGTGTCAGTTCCTCCGGGGAGGAGGAAGACGCTGTCTATAGAGACAACGCGCCATGCTTTCGCCTACGTATTTGCAGGCTCTGGAAAGTTCTGCAACGCATCTGGCCCGCTTGCCGTGCCGACAGAACCGGTTGGATGGTGGGATAAGACGCCTCCCGCGCGAGCGGAGAATCGATCCCTGGTGCTCTTTGATCGCGGTGATGAGGTTGTGGTGCAGGCTGGGGAAGAGGGGATACGGTTCCTCCTTGTTTCGGGCAAGCCGCTTGAAGAGCCCGTGGCTTGGTATGGACCAATCGTAATGAATACGCAGGAGCAACTTCGTCATGCGTTCGAGGAACTCGAGGAAGGCACTTTCCTTAAAACGCAACCTGGCCACTAGCGGCAGATTCTCATGGAATGGCACAATGAACGCATTGTGGCAATGGCAATGGATCGGGATCCTGACGGCGCGTCTCGCTGTCGGGCTCATGTTTGCGATTTCAGGTTGTCCTTCGCCAAAATTCCTTCTGCTGGTTTTGTGGCTTCCTCTAAACAGTTAAGACAATTCGGCTAGGTCCAATTCAAAGCTCTGAAGGACTGGCGGTTATCTCAAAGACAACACTGTGAGTTGTGACCGGATGGAGTTTTGGCAAAGGGCAAGCGCAAAAGAGCTTTCGGACTATTGATTGCGACGCGAGACGATCCGAAAACAGCTCCTCGTAAGTTCCGCGAATTCGCGAAGAAAACTTGCAACTTCACTCCCTGTCGTTTGAGTTTTCCTCTGCCTGCCCCGACTATGGGAACAAAACACGCACTTTACGAGACGATGCCTTCCTGGAGTGGGTTGGCATACCAACTGCATGAGTTTTGGGCAGTAGTATCTAGTCATAGACGGCATTCCCGGAAATCATTGCAGGTATTCACTGTGCGAAGCGACATCCGAGGTCCGATCTGGTTTTGGCTCTATCGTTTTCTGGTCTTGTTTCCCTTGGTGATAGGCGCAGTATTCCGTCCGCCAGGCGCGGGCAGAGGATTTCTATTAAGCTTTGCCGTGGCTTGCGGATATGTGGGTTTGTCGATTGTGGCGCTCGAGTTCTCTCTGGTGGCACGGCTGAAGCATGTTGCCGGCGCATTTGGGCAGGACGCACTGGAACAGTTTCACCGGCAGATGGCGTACGTCGCGACCCTGTTCCTGTTGGCTCACCCCATCCTGCTCTTGGCATGCGGTTATCCACTGGGCCTGCTGAATCCATTTTCGTCCGGAAGCACGTGGGCGTGGCGTTGGGGAACCATCGGTCTTTGTTTCCTGCTGGTGCTCATGGTTCTTTCCATGGGCTACAAGCTCTTCCGTATGACTTACGAGTGGTGGCACGCCACGCATCAGCTGCTAGCACCAGCCGTGCTGATTGCGGCGCTCCTGCACATCTTCAAGGTGAGCGGGTTCACCGGCACGCCGCCGATGAAGGCGCTTTGGGTCGTCTACGCGTCGGGATTCCTGGGCATCACGATTTACCACCGTATCTACATGCCGCTGCAAATCTGGCGGAGGCCATGGAGGGTCGTTCGCAACGTGACGGAGCTCGGCGACTCTCGAACATTGGTGCTGCAGCCTGTAGACCATAAGGGACTCTCATTTGAACCGGGACAGTTTGCCTGGCTCAGCCTGGGCAAAACGCCCTTTCATGGCGAAGAGCATCCGATTTCGTTTTCGTCATCGGCCGAAAATCCTGCCGGAGCCGAGGTGTCATTTACGATTAAGGCACTGGGCGACTGGTCCAGTACCGTCGTGCCGAAGATTCAGCCGGGAACCCGCGTTTGGGTGGATGGGCCTTACGGCGTTTTCAGCCCCGACCGGGATCAAGGCCCCGGCTATGTCCTCCTCGGCGGCGGAATTGGAATTACGCCACTCTATTCCATGTGCCTGACCATGGCAGACCGGGGAGATTTACGTCCGATTCTCCTCTTCTATGGCGCCCGCGAATTCCAGGAGCTCACATTCCGTTTCGAACTCGATCAGCTCACGCGACGCATGAACCTGAAATGCATCTATGTCCTAGAGCATGCTTCGGCGGACTGGCACGGGGAAACCGGACTCATTAACGTTAATCTTCTGCGCCGGTACCTGCCACGACAGTACCAACGCTTTCAGTACTTCATTTGTGGCCCGCTTGCCATGATGGATGCGATGGAGCGGGTATTGCCGGCCATGGGTATCGCCCCTGAGAATATCCACACTGAGCGCATCGGCGACGTGTAGTAGGAGGAACTATGTTTCATGTGATGATTACGCGTGCAGTGATCGCCACGGCTGTATCCTTTGTTGTTGCTTGCGCGATTTTTGCGCTGATCGTGCGCTAGATTTGCCGAAGAGGGGAATTCGCACCCTCGCAGGAGCCACAATGAACCCCGTTCTCAAAGTCGACCAGTTATCAGTGCAGTTCGACGCGACGCGTGTTCTGTCGGAACTCAGTTTTTCGGTGAATAAGGGCGAGTCGCTTGCGATCATAGGGCCAAACGGTGCCGGGAAGACAGTACTACTCAGGGCACTGATAGGTTCGATTCCATTCTCCGGCACGGTGCAATGGGCTGCCGGGACTCAGATCGGCTACGTTCCGCAAAAGCTCGACCTCGACCGTGATATCCCGATCACCGGATTCGATTTTCTTCGAGCGCGCGTCGCACTCGCTCAGAAGCGGGCGCTGGACGTCTCATCTGTATTGATGCAGGTCGGGCTTCCGTTGGAAGTTGCCAGCGGGCCCATCGGGAACTTGTCGGGAGGGCAGTTCCAACGGGTTCTTATTGCTTTCGCATTGGTGGGCGATCCAAGCGTCCTGTTGCTCGATGAGCCGACCGCCGGCGTGGACCAGCCGGGCGAAGAACGCCTCAACGAACTGGTTCATCGGCTTCAGCAGAGCAAAGGCCTGACCGTGCTTTTCATCTCCCATGAGTTGTCAGTTGTGGACCGATACGCCACCAATGTCCTGTGCCTAGGCCGCGTCCACCCCTGCTTTGGGCCGCCGAGGACGCTCCTCACATCCGAAACGCTTCGAGATCTCTATGGAACCGAGGTGAAATACCATGTCCACGACCACTGATATTTTGCTGCTGTCTGTAGCCATTTCCGCAGCCGCCGGCTTCATCGGTTCCTTTGCTGTCATGAAGCGGATGGCGCTCGCAGCCGACCCGCTGTCCCATGTTGCCTTGCCCGGCATCGGCGTGGCGCTCGCGTTGCATATCAACCCGATGATCGGCGCAGCCGCCATGCTCGTTTTCGGCGCTCTGCTCGTGTGGGCACTCGAAGACAGGGCACGAGCGGCGACTGAGACGGTCATCGGGGTGGTCTTCTCCGCGGCGCTGGCAGTTGGCAGCATCACGACCAAGGGTGAGGACCTCATCGACGCCTTGTTCGGCGCAGCGGGGGCGCTTGGCAACTCGGAAATGGCCTTCGGCATTGCCTTGGCGTCCGCAATCATTGTGTTCATCATTACCTCTCGGAACAGACTGATCGTCGCGTTCGTCTCTCCCGACGTAGCGCGCACGGCGGGCGTTAACGTCCGCCAGCTTGACTTCCTTTATCTGGAAGCGTTCGCGCTTACGATTGCCCTGGGCCTTCGCTTCCTCGGCGTGCTGCTCATGGGAGCATTGATCATTGTTCCCGCGGCAAGCGGCAGACGTCTGGCAGGCTCCTTATCCACGATGTTGTGGATCACTGTCACCATCTCGGTGACTTCCACTCTGATTGGCACTTGGATCGGTCTGCACTTGCACCGGCAGACCGGTCCCCTGATCGTCCTGGTTGCCACCGGTATTTTCTTACTTAGTCTCTTGCCCCTAAACACTCGGCGCCGCATCCAAAAGGACCGGCCCACAACAGTTACGGGCTGAATGGAATTTCGCGTTTCAGCAGCGGAGCCTGTGGATGAACTCAACGAAAGTGAGCTGCCGAGAGCTTCATTAAAAGCCCTGTTCCTCCATCCGAAATCACCGCGCCCGGATAATAAGGCGAGGTTCATTCAAGACCATTGTCGCCGACAATCCAGTGATTGAGGAATTGGGGCTGAAGTGCGCGTTCAAATTTGCCCTCGATTGTCTTGCGCCGAACTCCGGTGACTGCGCAAGGGGGCTGGTCCAACTTTGATCCCACAGATCGAAGGAAGGTCGTCCACAAGATGGCAGCACCGACTGAAACGAGAACACCCAACTTGCACCGAGCGCATTGACTCGCTCACTGGTGAGTGCGGATGGAAGGGTGGCGACAGTTCCGACTCGGCCCGACGAAGATTGCATTCTGATCGCGACAGGAGAGTGGTGTTTTGCTTCACTTTGCCCGGCGAAACTCGATATGGCAAGCTGCCGGCCGCCAAATAACTCAGCCATCCGGGGAAATGGAGACAAAACACCACGAACTCGCACAAACAACGGACAAACTGCTTGACATCAACCGGGCCTTCTCATGGAAGCCGACTTCCCAGGACCTGGCTGTGAACACTCTTGCGTAGCATGTTCCTTAGATTAGTATTGCGTCCATGAAGAACAGCCGTCGGCTAATCGTCTACTTCCTGTTGGCATACGCAATATCGTGGTTGTGGACTCTTCGGCTCATAGTTACAGAAGCTGTGATTGAGTACGGCAAGGGATGGCCGACCCATTTCCCCGCCCTGCTTGGTCCCATGCTTGCCGCTGTCCTCGTTACATTTAACGCCCAGGGATACCCTGGCTTGCGTGACCTCGCCAAGCGAATGTTGCGTTGGCGCGTCAGTGTGAAGTGGTGGTTCTGGGCTGTCGGTAGCCCACTTCTATTTTTTGGTCTTGGCGTGATCGTTGTCCGCGCCTCAACAGGCCACTGGCCGGTGCTGAGCAGCCTCGATCGATTTAATGGGTTGCCCGCGATTGGCGTAGTTGGAGTTTGGGTTCTACTGACGCTGGCCGACGGTTTTGGCGAGGAAACCGGCTGGCGGGGCTTTGCGATTCCGGTGTTGCAAAAGCGATTTTCCCCGCTGGTTGCGAGTTTAGCCGTCGCCCTCTTTTGGGCTCTTTGGCATATACCGTACTTCTTTGTCGTCCCCACATATAAAGGGTTTAGCCCTGTGGCGGTAATTGGGTTCGTGATCGGCCTCACATGCGGCTCCATTGTTCTGACTTGGCTTTACAATCGCTCCGGAGAAAGCATCTTGATCGTCGCCGTGTGGCACGGGACATACAATCTGGTATCCGGCTCGGAGGCGGTAAAGGGCACGATTGCAGCTGTCGTTTCGACTTTGGTAATGCTTCAAGCTTTCCTGCTAGTGGTTTGCGAATTGCGCGCAAGGCGGCGTGGACTATCCTCAGTTTTCAGGTCCAAGAAACTCAAGCTGATTAGCTCCTAAGGTGAGGATGAGAGGTCCTGGCGGTCAGGTCCCAATAACGCCCTAGTGTTGACCGAACCGATCAACTCCCGGATCGCCGGCAATGCGGAAGTAATCCGTTTCATCCGTCACGCGGCTCGCTGGCGGCGATTCTTTCGCTGTTCCCTCGCCGCCTCCAATTTCCGGTCCCGCCCGTCCTGCATCTCCTGCTGATGCCCGGCGAGCATGTCCTTCGGCGTGACGTAGCCGATGGCGCTGTTCAAACGCACGTCGTTGTAACGCTCCACGTAGCCCTTAACCAAACGCCGAGCATCTTCCAGCGACAGTGGTGTGCCAGGGCGGATGCACTCCCCTTTCAGTGATTTGTGCCAACGCTCGATTTTGCCGTTCGATTACGGGTAATACGGCGAAGTCCGGACGTGCGTCATACCCGAGATCCGAATATCCGAGATCGGCACTCCTTCCACCAAATGCCTCCTCAGGATGGCGACCTTCTCTACCGGCGTGTAGTGCTTCTTTTGCTTCTTCATCTGTTCGCTCCGTTATCTTAGCGGAAGAACGCTTTCTCCATGTCCAGCTGAGGCAGGACATGGAAGCCAGATGAGCCGAAAAACAGGTTCTATACAAAAGAGCGGAAAGAAAAGTAATTGAGAGTTTTTCACAGTGTCACCCAAGGTTCACGGTCAAATCCGGATGATCGGATCGCGCCCAGAGACGCCATTGCGAAGATCGCACTGCGGAACAACTCGGCTCATTCGCTTCGATAAGAGGAAACCTTCGCCAGGGCCGCTTCCAGTTCCGCATCGAATCCATAGATGTCGTCAAAGAAGTAGGTTCGTCCGCTCTCGTCGGTCGCCACAGTGCCATACACGATCAACACTGGTATCGGCTTCGCCAGATAGACGGTGACGTTGTCGTTCTTCCCGTTCATCGCGGCCTTCACCCGCTCGAGGGTCCAGCCAGGGTTGTTGCGGAGCACCCACACCACCAGATCAGCCGGATCCTGGACGCGCATGCAACCATGACTCAGATCGCGCCGCGAGAGTGCGAAGAGCTGAGGAGCATCCGTGCCGTGCAGATACACGTTGTCCGGGTTGGGAAACATGATCTTCACCAGACCCAGCGCATTCTTCGGCCCCGGCTTCTGGCGAACTCGGTAACGGCCTGTTCGTAACCCTGCAAGCACCTCGTCCGAGACCGCGCCATCCGTTACCACGTGGCCGTCGCCGGCAACAACTTCGAAGTGGTTCTTCGCAATGTAGTTTTGGTCGCGTTCGATATGCGGCACTGTCTCTGCTCTTTGAATTGAAGGTGGCACCTCCCAGTAGGGACGAAAGACGACATATTTGATTTCGTTCTGGAACACCGGAGTGCGATGATGGTAGGCTTTGCCCACAATAATGTTTTTGAGCAGCACAACATGGCCGGTGTTGTCATAAGCCCGCAGCTTGAACTCGGGCAGATTGATTACGATTGGCGGCTGCGAAAAGGAATGCGATACCCAGCGCCATCTTTCCAGAGTCAGCTCGATCTGGCGCACACGGTGGTTTGGTGGGGTGTTCAAATCGTTGACCACCGCCGCGCTCAACTTGCCGTCTGCGGTGAGGCCATGGCGCAACTGGTATTGCTTCACAGCCTCGACCAGCGCCCCCTGATATATCCCGGAGGTTGTGTCTACCTGCGTGTCGGCAGGCAGGTCACCGATCAGTCGCAACAATGCCGCAAGCCGGGAAAGACTCTGGTATGCCTGCCCCGGCAGGACGGGCTTCCGCGACACGGGCAAAAGCTCTCCGCTATCCTCCTTCACCCTCGCGCTCACCCGATGCAGAGCGTCCAGCGTCCTCCAATACCCGGGCCACGGTGGTTCCGCCGTTCTTATCTCTGCCGCCGGATCGGCTGCATTTTCGAGCTTTTCATGCAGAAACTGCGCCAGCTCGAGCTTCCCGCTATCAGCATCGAGTCCGTAGCCCAATGTCTTCGGATTCACCCGGCCCACATTGAGCGCCCGCACGTATCGCATCAGCGATACAGTCAGCGCGACGTCGAACTTTGCCAGATCCGCGCTGCCGGGTGATTTTTCCAGCTCGCTTAGCCGCTCACCCCAGCGCGGCGCATCGTAATCCTCAGGGACCAGGCCCTTGTCGGTGGCCTGCTGAAACATCCCGATATAGGCCAATGCCTGCGAGGTGGGTCGCCCATTCCTCGTCCAGGCTGGCGCGTAGTCCGATGGCTCATAAAAGGCCTCCACATCAGCCTGGTACGGATGAAAATCCGCCCATCGAAGATCGACATCACGCCCTGAACCGACGATCGTGCGCAGCGTAGCTTGCCCTTCGGCATTGAAGTGTGCTGCCCCGCCATTTGCAACAGTCCCGGTCTGTCCCATCGCGGCACGATCTCTACCCCGGCAGCCGATTCCCACCACCAATACCACGAGGCTTAGTAAGATTGTTAATTTCAGTGAAATCCTCCCCTGGTTCACCCTCGTCTGCGCCGAAACAAAGCAGGAAGGTAAAGTCATCTGCGTCTCCCAGTACAATCATTACAGGTGAATTCCCGTAGATCATTTTTCGAGACCGCGATAAGAAGAATACAAATGAGATCGTTTTTGCGTTTCGCACTCCTTTCTGCCCTGTTCGTTCCGTTCGCGATATGCCAGCCGATCACCAAATCGACGGATAACCAATCCGATCTTCAGTACGGGCTTCGTCTCTTCCATACGCATACCAACGAGCACATCGACATTGTTTATCGCCACGGTAACACCTACTTGCCAGGCGCTCTCAATAGGCTCGACCTTTTCCTGCGCGACTGGCGCACCGGCCAGGTTCATCACTACGACCCTCGCGTCTTCGACCTGCTGCACGATCTGCTTGCTTCGATTGGCAGGCCTGACGGCGAAATCAATGTGATCTGCGGCTATCGCACACCGCAGACTAACGAATTCCTGCGCACCCGTCATGCTCACACTGGTGTCGCCGTGCACAGCCTCCACATGCAAGCCGAAGCCATCGACATTCGCCTTCCCGGTCTTTCGACGGCCCGCCTTCGAGACGCCGCTCTTGAGCTGCACCGCGGCGGCGTTGGTTACTACCCGGTCTCCGACTTTGTTCATGTCGACGTGGGCCGCGTCCGCCACTGGTAACGAGCGCCGCAGGCAGCACGCCCAAACATCGACACCGGTTGACCGCGCGCCGGCCCCTGTGCGCGAGAGAAACCTACGCGATCTACCCGCTACAGGTGTTGCTTCACGATCGCTTCGATCTCCGGCTCGGTCAGCGCTGAGAGGTCCATGACCTTGGTTGCAATGATCCTCGGGAAGATCGTTGAATGATGGGTCTTCAGGTACTCCACCAGGAAGTCCAAAGCGCTGCTCTTGCCCGTCCCATGCCCGATGAGAACGATTTCCTTCGCGGGTTCCAGATCCTCTGCGATCTCTTCATAAAAGGAAGTTTCCTCGGGAACACGTTGTCCCTCGTAATGTGCTTCCTTGCGGTGGATCAAGTGGCGATGAAATCCATGCGGATCGTATGGTCTCATGGCATCCTCGCGTTCAGGCTGGCTGCCGCTCAGGTCCTGGTAGATCCGCGCCATGTGATGATCGACCACCACAACAATGCGCCCGGCAGGCGCCAATTTCTTCAGAGCGGAGCCGATTCCGGCTTCATGCAGAAACCGCCGCAGGCGTGACACTTCATCGATTTCCAGGCTATGGGTATGCGGGCGTTTGAAAAACGCACGCTGCGAACCGATCACAAACTCAACCTCGTTGCCCTCGTGCGGCTGGACTTCACCCAACTTCCCCATCAGTTCGACGACTTCGCTCCAGCTCAGATTGCGCGGGAGCTTACCAGCCAGCAGGCTCGCCAAAAGCATCTCCTGTTTGTGTTGAAGATGATCGGTCATTCTTCTCCCTCTTTCCTTGTGAAACCAGCTGTCCTATTATCCGTCGCATTCCAGGATGCACAATGGTTTGCCAATCTTAAGTTCTTGAAAACGCTCCGAATTACTGTCAACAAACCGGCGACCAATTCGCGAATTCGCGACCAGATCTTGATCCTGCTGCTGGCGTTCCCACATGTTTTCAGAAGTTTACGCAACCTGCCGCGCCCTCAGGGACTGGCCCGCCGAAGGTCCTAATCGCATTCTTTATGCCACCGATTTGAGCGACGCGTCATTCCGAAGTCTCGCGTATGCCCGTTCAGTTCGGCGGAGATTTTCGGCTAAGCTCACCCTCGCGCATGTGTTGCCCTCGGGACCAAGCCGGAAAGAGGCTAAAGGGTACTGGATAAACTCCAACGGCTAGCCTTTGGCGATGAGGAAGTTCAGGTGTTTCGAGGCGGTGTCGGCCGGGAATTGTGCAGAGCATCAGCAAAGATGGGCGTGGACCTCATCGCAGTTGGTGTAGAGCGACATACAGCGCTTGGCGAATTCCTTTTTGGTCATACCCTCCTGGAAATCATGGCTGGTGCACCGTGCCCTGTCTTGCCGATTCGACGATGGAAGTGACACCATTTCATCGTGTACTTCGCGAAATCACGAGAAGACCTCGAATTCACGATCCGTTTTGCCCAGTGTTTTGAGACGTTTACCAATTGGCGATAGAAGTGCTTTGAAGGTGTTCGGGGACAAGAACGCCGGGAATTGTGCGGCCATGGACAGGATGATCTTGGGGCATTCTCCGCCCGGCCAGACTCTTGCCTGACGGAGTCGCGCTGGTGAGTGTCATCGAAGATTCAAACCGCAGACAGGTGTAGGCCGTGGCGATTCGAGAGGAGTTCGATGGTCGTCACTTCAGTATGCATCGGACACCATGTAACCGGACTCTACGTGGGGGCAAGAAACATGCACCGCTATTTTCCCAAGAGCGTTACCGAGATTGAGTTGCAACTCGATCAGCTGCGTATCCAATGTGGGCTGTCTCCGGATTTCTGGCAAGACCAGCCGGAAATCCACGACCCAAGATTGTGCATCTGGCTCGAATCGAAGCAGCGGAACGAAAAGGCCAACGCGTCGGTGCCTCTGGCGATGAACCGGTCGGGAAAGAATACCTTCATCCTTGATCTGGTCAACAAGAAGGGCAAGAAGGGCAAGAAATACTGGCAAGGCGTAGAGGGACGTCCCCATGAGAATCTACATGACGACTTCTGAGCTGGAGACGCGCGCGAAGAAAGCATTGACGGAGACGCTCGGGCGGATGTTCGGAGTCGACTTCAAGGACATGCAGCGCGCATGTGCGAAAAGCGACCGGCCCAGCGGAATCCTCGCGCACATAGGCATGTTTGGTCACAGCCACACTCTGGCCTGTGCAGTGGAGCGCGATGGAGAGCCTGCTCACATCCACGCTGCGCTGTGCGATTTCCTCAACCGTGACCCACATGTTACCGAAAGCGCAACACCGGTCATTTTCGCGCCTTATCTGTCGCCTGCGGCACAGATCGCCTGTAAAGACGCCAGCGCCGGCTTCCTCGATCTGGAGGGCGATGCTCGCCTCTCCGTCGACGAACTCTTTATCGCCGAGCGCTCGTTTCCATGCCGTGTTGCCACTCGTGCCGTTCTATCGCCCAGAAACGGCAAATCCAGGATCATCCCGCGCCTGCGCGTCAGACGGCGATTCAGAGACCCGAGAAACTTTCGCGATCGAAACGACAACGACGTTCCGGATGTAAAATCTTGTCCGGAAGTCCTCATTTCAGGAAGTGAAGCAGAGACGACGGACGCTCAGCAAGGCAAAGAGCTGAGCCAGCAAGGTGGTCTATGAACGAATCGAGATCTGCACCAGAACAACCCAATCGCGACGACAAAAAAAAGCGCGAAGAACAGCAGCGGCGGCGTCTTCATTTCAGCTTTACCTATTTCATCACAAGCCTGATTATGCTGTGGCTGTTTCAGAGCCTCTTCTTCGCTCATGAGGCCAGGCAGTCAGAAATTCCGTACAGCGACTTCAAAACCAAGCTGGCCAGCGGTCAAATCGTGAATGTCACCATCGGCGAAGGGACCATTGTGGGTGAGATGAAGAGTCCGAACGCGGACAAATCTCAGCCGGTCGTCCCGTTCAGCACTATCCCTTCGCCCACCGGCGATCCCAATTTGATTGCACAACTGCAAAGCGCAAATGTCACATACAGCTTCGAACGACCGCCTAATCCCCTCACTGGCGCTTTGCTGCAGTACATACTGCCGCTCATCCTGCTTGGCGGTTTCTGGTACATGTTCTATCGCCGGGCAGGCGGCGGCACCGGCTTCGGAGGCGTATTTGGTGTGGGCAAGAGCAAGGCGATCGAGGTTAAGCCCGAGGATGTAACGGTCACTTTCAAAGACGTTGGCGGAGCCGATGAGGCCATCGCCGAACTCCAGGAAATCATTCAGTTTCTGAAAGCGCCAAAGGACTTCACTCAACTCGGCGGCCGCATCCCGAAGGGCGTGCTTCTAGTAGGCCCTCCCGGAACTGGCAAGACACTGCTTGCTAAAGCGACGGCCGGAGAGGCTGGCGTTGCCTTCTTCGAGACAAGCGGCTCCGAGTTTGTGGAGATGTTCGTAGGTGTGGGCGCCGCGCGCGTGCGCGACTTGTTCGATCAGGCGCGCAAAGCGGCTCCCGCGATCATCTTTATTGATGAGATCGACGCCATTGGCCAGAGCCGGGGGGGCGTGATGCGCATCGGCACCAATGATGAGCGCGAACAGACCCTTAATCAGTTGTTGGCCGAGATTGACGGCTTCAAATCCGACGCCTCAGCGCCGGTAATCATCATGGCCGCCACCAATCGCCCCGAAGTGCTTGATCCTGCGCTGCTGCGCGCCGGGCGGTTTGATCGCCAGATCGCCATTGGCAATCCGGATCTCCTTGGGCGGCGGCAAATCCTGAAGATCCACTCCAGGAATGTGACGCTGGCAGGAGATTTTGATGTGGAGCAGGCCGCCCGGATGACGGCCGGATTCAGCGGCGCCGATCTGGCGAATGCCATGAACGAGGCGGCATTGCTGGCTGCCCGGCGCAAGGCTGCGGCAGTTACGTTGAGTGATTTTGAGGCCGCTATCGAGCGGGTCGTCGCCGGATCCGAGAAGAAGAGCCACGTCATGAACGAGCAGGAACGAACTACGGTTGCATACCATGAGGCTGGGCATGCTCTGGTGGCCGAACTGCTGCCACATGGTGAACCGGTCACCAAAATCAGCATCGTCCCGCACAGCCGTGGTGCCTTGGGCTACACGATCCAGACGCCAACCGAAGACCGCTATCTGCTCTCGATAGACGAACTGCAGGACAGGATCGCTGTCATGTTGGGGGGCCGGGCAGGCGAACGCGTAGAGTTCGGGACCATCACCACGGGTGCAAGTGACGACATTCAGCGGGCGACCGAACTCGCGCGTCGCATGGTCACGGAATTTGGTATGAGCGAAAAGCTCGGCTCTGTGCGCTACGCGGGCCAGCAGTTGCAATACCTTGGGGGTTCGGTCGAGGACAATAGCCAGATTAGTCCGGAGACTCGTCAACTGATCGACTCGGAAATCCAGCGCATCGTGACTGAGCAATACGGGCGCGCCCAGGCGCTTCTGAGAGATCATCATGCGGCCCACGAGACGCTTGCCAAGCAACTGCTGAAGCAGGAGACCGTAAGTGGCAGCGACGTGAAAGAGGCGCTGGCGAAGAATCCGGGCCAGAAATCCGCCCAGGATGGCGCCGTGAAAGCAAGCTCCGAAGCTGCATAATCAGTCAACTTTAGCTGCGTGTTGAAGCCTACGAGAATCAGCTTTGGCGCAACAGCAGGAATTGTGACGAGCATGGCGCTACTCGTTGGCCTTACCGCTACAAATGCTGGACGAGCCACTGTAATCGGGGCGCTCCTTGTTGTTGCGATCGCCGATAAGTGCGGCGCAGCACTCGATTCAGGACAAACCCGGGCCCTCGCCGAAACATGTTGGAACGAAGCTTAAGGCGTTGAAGAACTAAGTCGAAGTTGCGATGGCTGGTATGGAATTCATGATGATCGCCGATTGGGCCGCCCTGAGACAGGAAATCCATCAAAAACTGCAAGAGCTGAAGTAATCAGATGGCTGCTGGCGGCAGGCGAACTTCGATCTTGAAACAAGAATTGCGGCCTTGGAAGAATCGATCAGATTGTCGAATTCAAGTCCGGTCGACATGCTGGCGCGCTCTCAGCTTTCGGTGCCAGAGCAAAAGCGACCACCCTGCTAGGCAGGAAGAGTGCGAACGAATGCATTGTGGACTCACAAAGCGCCAAACAACTCTCTACCCGTCCAGCCGCCTGAGCGAATCGGCAAGCATGGAGGATTCAAACCCTCTCGCGAGGGAACGCTGAAAAGGAGATGACATCATGGAAAGCCTAAGGAGGACTCTCAAGGAAGTTACTGGGGTATCCATCGGATGGGCAGTCGTCATGATCCTGCTGGGATTCCTGGCAGTGATTCTTCCCCGTGCATCGGGGATTGCTATCTCAGTTCTGGTTTCGTGGCTTATCGTTCTCAGTGGACTCTCGCATCTGGCAACGGCATTCGCCGTTCGGAGCGCGGGAACATTCATCTGGAGAATGTTGATCGGGGTGGTGTACATCCTCGGTGGCGGCTATCTGGCTTTGCATCCTGGAATTGCGCTGGAATCCCTCACGATCGTTCTCGCTGTGATCTTTGTGCTGGAGGGCCTGCTTGAGTTGACAAACTTTTTCCTGTTCCGCAGCTACCCGGGATCCGGCTGGGTATTGTTTCATGCTCTCATCACGCTACTGCTTGCCTATCTGATTGTGCTTCTATGGCCCTCCAGTTCAACTTGGGCAATCGGAATCATATTGGGAATCAATCTGATCTTTAGCGGCGTCACCGTGCTGATGTATTCGTTGGTCGTCCGTAGAACTTTGGCGGTATTGAACTCATGAGCGCAGAAACTGCAGGTTTGACAATTGGTCTGCAACTTTGCGCGGTGGTCGTCGTGACCTTCGGCCGCATCAAATGGGCGCAGCCGGCAACCGTTGTTGCACGTGATACGAGGACGGGCGCGGTTCGGCCTCGCCAGCAGTTGTAGTCACCGGATCCTTGGTGGCGAGGTCTCTGAAAGGAACGACAAATGAGCACGAGCACAATGGGGCAGCTTGAATCCGAGATGACGATTGCTCCGCCTCCCGCCGGGGCCGGGTGGGTTCACGTCCGAGAGACATCCGGACCAAATACAGCCGCCTTTGAAAGTCTCTTGGCTCACGATCTAGGCAAGCTTTATCGCATCGCATTCACCTTGCTTCACAACCATAAGGATGCGGAAGACGCGATGCAGGAGGGTCTCTGGAAGGCATTCTACCGCTTGCCTTCTTTTGAAGGCCGGTCGTCGCTTTCAACGTGGGTAACGCGAATCGTCATCAATTCGGCGCTCATGACTCTTCGCCGGAAGAAATCTTATCCGGAATTCTCTTTGGATGAACTGATGGAGAATCGGCCGGAAACGCTTGCGTTCCGCGCCGCGGAGAATCGGCCTGACCTGGAGAAAATCTGCACAGTTGTCGAGCAAATGGAGATGATGGAACACCAGCTGCTGAAACTTCCAGCTTCTCACCAAGCCGCATTTCGGCACGTCGTCATTGACGGCCATTCGACGAAAGAATCTGCTTTGACGTTTGGTGTTCCAATGGCTACATTCAAGTCACGAATCCTTCGCACACGCCGGAGGCTGGCTCAAGGAACTCACCATTTGCCAAACAAGGCTCGTATTGCGTCGCCCATGGAGAAAGCGATCCATGACGTCCAACAGTGATGAAAATTCACATACGACTTCCGGACTGAGTGCAGAAGAGGCTCAGGCGCGGCTCGACCGATTCGGGCCCAATGAGCCTGCCGCGACACGACACTACTCTCCTCTGGCCGATCTCCTGCACATGTTCCTGAGTCCACTGACACTTATCCTTCTCATTGCTGCCGGGGCATCCGCATTTCTGGGTGACAAGGTCGATGCGGGGATCATTTGCGCGATCGTTCTGTTAAGCGCCGTGATGGATTTCAATCAAACCTATCGATCTCATAAGGCAGTTGAGCGGCTGCACGATCAAGTAGCACCCACCGCAACCATTCTGCGGGATGGAGCATGGAAAGAGATTCCGTGCCGCGACGTCGTGCCCGGAGACATTGCCCGGCTCTCCGCCGGGGATATGATCCCCGCGGACGCGCGTCTGCTAGCCGCACGCGATCTCTACGTACAACAGGCGGCATTGACGGGCGAGTCGTTTCCCAGCGCCAAGGCGGCCACTGAAGAGCCCGCATCGCCCAAAGCGGATGCGGCCAACATGGTCTTTCTTGGCACTTCGGTCGTGAGTGGAACGGCAACCGCGGAGGTTGTCGCGACGGGCGCGCAGACAGCCTTTGGCGACATTGCAGCCCGGCTGGCAGCACGACCCGAAGAGACTGCCTTCGACAGAGGCCTGCGGGATTTCAGCCGAATGCTCGCGGCAACAGTCTTTTTCCTCGTTCTCTTTATCATAGCCGTTGGCGTTTTGCGCCATCGCGATCCGCTCCAATCCTTGCTCTTTGCGGTTGCACTGGCCGTTGGCCTGACCCCGGAATTCCTGCCCATGATCACCGCGGTGACACTTTCAAAGGGCGCCGTCGCCATGGCACGCAGAAAAGTCATCGTCAAGCATCTCTCGGCCATTCAGAACCTCGGCAGCCTGGATGTGCTTTGCAGCGATAAGACGGGGACGCTCACCACGGGAATCATGTCGTTCGATCGATCTCTCGATGCATTCGGAGACCCATTCAGCCGCGCACTGGAGCTCGGATACTTGAACAGCAAGTTTGAAACCGGTATTCGCAGTCCTCTCGACGATGCTATCGCTCGACAGAGCCCCCAAAACGTCGAGGGATATACCAAGTGTGACGAGATTCCATTCGACTTCGAACGAAAGCGTCTTTCAGTCGTCGTCGAGCGTCAGTCCCAGCGGGTTCTTATAACGAAGGGTGCTCCGGAAGGGATCTTCCTGCTTCTTGCCGGGTACCTGGCCAACGGCGAGGTAGAACCCATTAGCGAAGAGGCCATCAGGCGCATCCGTCAGGCCAGCGATGGCCTGAATAGCCAGGGATATCGGTCCCTTGCCGTAGCGTATGTCGACGTTGCTGCGCGCACCGACTATTCCGTGATGGACGAACGTAACCTCATTCTGGCAGGTTTCCTTACTTTTTCCGATCCACCGTTGCCGGACGCAGCCCAGGTCCTGGATTCGCTCAGACTGGATGGCGTCGAAGTCAAGGTCATCTCTGGCGACAATGACCTTGTTACCGCCCGCGTGTGTTCGCAGGTTGGCCTCAACACCGACCGCCTTATCACGGGCGACGAAATGGCCAATATGACGGAGCTAGCGCTGGCTCATGACGCGGAGGAAGCGCATGTCTTCGCCCGAATTGCTCCTGCACAAAAGAGCCGGATTCTCCTGGCTCTCAAACACGCTGGGCATGCCGTCGGCTTCATGGGCGACGGTATCAACGATGCGCCTTCGCTGCACGCTGCCGATGTCGGCATTTCCGTATCGAGTGCAGCCGATGTGGCCCGTGAAGCCGCCGACGTGATTCTTGTCGAGCCTGGCCTGCGCGTCCTCCACGACGGCATCATCGAAGGCCGAAAAGCCTTCGGGAACGTGATGAAGTATCTGTTTATGGGCACAAGTTCGAACTTCGGCAACGTCTTCAGCATGGCTGGAGCGTCAATTTTTCTGCGCTTTCTGCCCATGCTTCCCACGCAGATCCTGTTGAACAACTTTCTTTACGACCTGTCCCAGATCACGATTCCCACCGACAACGTCGACGAAACATTCTTGATTAAGCCCCAGCGATGGGATATCGACCTGATTCGCAATTTCATGATCTTCGTCGGACCTATCAGCTCTATCTTTGATTTCCTGACCTTCTATGTACTCCTGCATTTTTTCCATGCGACGGAAGTACAGTTTCATACCGGCTGGTTCGTCGAATCTCTTGCTACGCAAACACTGGTCATCTTCGTCATCCGCACGTCAAAAAATCCGCTGCGAAGCCGGCCCAGCACCCCTTTGCTTGTAACGTGTCTTGGAATCGTGACCATCGGGACGCTCTTGCCGTTCAGTTTCTTTGCCAGCGTGCTGGGATTTACTCCTCTGCCATTCAGCTATTTCATCTTTGTGGCCGTTGCAACCTTGGCCTACCTTCTGCTCGTGGAGGTCGCGAAGAGGATTCTGCTCCGCCGTGTAGTGCTAAACAACGCACTGAAGCATGCACATCCAGTGGCGGTTGCAAGTTAGACATCTCAGCGAATCGCTTTTGGGAGGCAACGCCCCATATTCAGTTGGTTTTTCGGTCGCATGGATCCTCACATGTCCGTCAGCGTCTTTGCTGACAACCACCGTATAGTACACTCCGATTTCCGGCGCTGTCGCTGTTCGAGATCGGCTCGTATGCCGCGCCTTTGCAGTCCTTCTTTGCCCTTCAGTCGCCAACCAGTAAATGTATGAAAACACTGAGACGGACACATCACAAATTTGCGGCCTGTTCGCGATTTCGCGAAGTGCGCGACCACAAATTTATGTGGCGTGGCTTCTCCGTACCAGGCGCTGGCGTTCAAGTTCTCTCAGGGTTAGATTGTTCCCGCAGCGCAAAACACGTTGCCGGAAACGGCTGGAAATCTAATGCGTTAAACTCTTGGCTTCGGTCTCAATCAATCGCGGGAATATAGAGGCGATTGCGCCGGACTGTTCCATTGCTTCGACTTGGCGTTGCCGGGAACACAAAATGGTACGCAAAATGCTCCAATCTTCTTGAGGCGCCGAATAATCACGGGCTGAGAGCCCCGCTTGCAGGTGTAAGATCAAGGGCTTGTAAGACGCCCGGAGAAATAGTTTGAGGTTCGCATGAAACTCAGTGCATACCGAAAGAAGCGCAACTTCGACGCGACACCGGAACCGAAAGGTCGAGCGGGTTCCGCGGCGAGGGGCGGCGATTCACTCGTTTATGCGATGCAAAAGCACATGGCTTCCCGCCTGCACTATGATTTTCGCCTGGAATGGCGCGGCGTTCTCCTCTCTTGGGCTATTCCCCGGGGCCCCTCTCTTGATCCGACGGTAAAGCGCCTCGCAGTCCAAACGGAGGATCATCCGTTGGAGTATGGCGATTTCGAAGGAGTGATTCCAGCCGGAGAATATGGAGCTGGAACCGTGTTGCTTTGGGACCATGGAGTCTGGCGGCCAGAAAGCTTGAACGCGGATGGCTCGTTACCGGAGCGGGAGATCAAGTTCACGCTTCGCGGGAAGAAACTCAAAGGTTCCTGGGTCCTGGTTCACACGCGCGGCATGAAGGGAAGCGGACATCGATCCACGTGGCTCCTGATTAAACATCGCGATCAGTATGCATCTACCGAAGATGTAACCCTGGAAAAGCCGCGGTCGGTGGTGAGCCGGCGTCTTCTCGCGGAAATCGCGCGGGATGAGGGAGGCGACGTCGCAAAAGCCTCCACGGGCGACACGCCGGCCAAAGTGAAGCGTACAACGAAGGTGAAGCCGGCGCGAGAACGCGGCAAGAGTGGGCAGCGAACATGACCGACAAGATTCCATTCCGCGTTGAGCCAATGTTGCCCACGCTGGTGAGCAAGCCGTTCGACAAACCAGGTTGGATCTACGAAGAGAAATACGACGGTTACCGGATCCTTGCCTACAAGGAAGGGAGCAAGGCCACACTTCTATCGCGAAACGGAAAGGACCGCACGGAAACATACCCCGATCTTGCGGCTGCAGTCGCAATGCTTCCCGATCGCACTCTTCTCCTCGACGGCGAGGTCATCGCTTTCGACAAACGCCGAGTCTCAAAGTTTCAGCTCCTTCAGGAGGGAAAGGTTGCGCCGCTTTACGCCGTGTTTGATTGCCTGTACCGAGACCGGCGTGATTTGCGCGCGATGCCGCTTTCGGTTCGTCGCGGCGTGATGGAAGAGGCGATTCGCGGAAGCAAACGCCTTTTCCCATCTCACCGTATGAACTCGAATGGTCTTCTGGCGTTCCGTGAAGCGAGAGCCAAAGGCTATGAGGGAGTCGTAGCAAAAGACCTTGGGTCGCTATACATCGAAGGGCGCACTAGGCGATGGCTGAAGTTCAAGGTACATCAAGAGGATGAGTTTGTGATTGCCGGCTATACCCAGCCCGAGGGCTCGCGGGTGCATTTCGGCGCCCTCCTGCTTGGCGCCTATCATCGAGGGCACTTGCAGTACGTCGGTAAGGTAGGCACCGGGTTCAATCGAGAGCTCCTTGCCTCGCTTTTTCAGAAGTTCCAGCCGCTGGTCCGTAAAAAACCCGTTCTCATTGATCCACCCCGAGAAAAGGGAGTGACCTATTTGGCACCGCGGCTTGTTGCCCAAATCGCATATCAGGAACTGACGGCCGAACAAAAGCTGCGCCAGCCGGTATTTCTCGGACTGCGAAACGATAAGAGCGCAGATCAGTGTTTCCTTCCCGGAGAAACCGAATGAAAAGCCGAAGACTGGATCCCATGACTTCCCTCCGGCTGCCGATCGAGGTGTCGCATCCGGGCAAGGTCTTCTGGCCCGAAGAAGGCTACACAAAGCAGGATCTCATCCGGTATTACGAAGTGATTTTCCCCAAGCTCTTACCCTACGTGCGGAATCGCATACTCACTCTTGAGCGCTGTCCCGACGGCATGCGCGGAGAATGTTTCTTCCAAAAAGAGATCCCGAAAGGAATGCCTCCTCGGACGCCAACGAAGCGTCTGGCACACGTGGACGACAGCGGCAAGTTTACCGATTACGTAGTCGGCGGCTCTCTCATCACGCAACTCGCGCTTGTAAACCTCGGTTGCATCGCCGTGCATGTGATGGCCAGCCGAGCGGCTTCGCCTCGCAAGCCAGACTGGATCACGATCGACATCGATCCAGAGTCGGGGAAGTTTGCCGATGCCGCTCGGGCAGCACTGCATGTGAAGGCAGCTCTCGACACTCTGGGGCTGGTGTTCTTCGCCAAGACTTCGGGCAGCCGGGGAATGCATGTCCTGGTGCCAATCCGAGCCGGACCAGATGCGGACGAGGTTCTTGCGTTTGCCGAATCGTTTGTCGCGCGCGTTGCGGCTGCGCACTCTGAGGAGCTGACCGTCGAACATTCGGTCGCAGCGCGGCGTGGCCGCGTGTACCTAGACCCGTTTCGCAATGCTTTTGGGCAAACGGTTGTCGCGCCCTACTCCGTCAGGCGGCGGGAGCACGCGCCGGTATCGGCTCCACTGGACTGGTTTGAGGTGAAACCCACACTCCTCCCTTTTAACTTCAATCTTGGAAATTTCCACCAACGCCTTGAACGCCCGGACCCGTGGGAGGAGTTCTTTCAATCCCGCCAATCTCTGAAGCGGGCAACAGCCTTGCTGAATAAGCTGTGACGAGTCGGCTTGTGCCAGCGTCATTAACCTCAGTGGCTCACGGCTTCATTGTGTGCTGCACGGAACGCGTAGCGATACTTTGTCATTACCCCACATTTCCTTTTTTGGTCTGCCCGATCTTTTGAACCAGTTGGATTGTTAGTGTAGCGCGGGGTTGAGGGACCCATCAGGGGTTGTTGCTCCCTCTGCAAGCCATTGGCCCGAGTGCTTCCTGGCGTTGACAGTCCGGGGCGGAATTCTTTAGCGTGCTGAATCGCACGAATCCCTCGCCTCTCCGGCGCAAACAACACATTAAACAGTGCGAACGGAGCAGCTGTAACTACCGCGGGCCGGATTACCACGACTTCGACGTCATCACGCCAGCTTCAATTCGCGTTGAAGACGGAATAGTGAGCGGATGTTAGCCATCCGCTGTTCGTGAAACGAAAGGCCACGGGATGCCGGTTGGAACGATAATGTACTTCGCATCTGGGGAAAAGCAAGTGAATACTGGCGTTTGACTGGCCATCGAAGCGCTCTTTTGGTATCCGGTTGAACCTCCCGAGATCATTCAGCTCCGATAGCGAACGAAAGATAGGGATTATTTCTTCAACTGACCACCAGGTTTTTCGCGAGCCTCACGAATTCGCGAACGGATCGCAACGTGTATGTGCGCGAACTCAAGCATTTTGAAGAGATTGCAATTGGCCCTTGCCTTGCATGGATCTCGCTGAGGGATTGTCGGGGAACCAACCCGCAGACATTGAAGCCATGGTCGAGGCACGGCCAGTCTGGTCATGAATGAATCAAAGGAGATGATCTTCAAAAAACGATATTTCGGGATTTTGTTAGTCTTTTTCGCCGGGGCGACAGGCCTATTTGCACAGAGCGAGGCGGAAACGCAGCCGACCCACGAGCTCGTCGTATCGGGTGACGCGATCTGAGCCCCAAAAATGCCTGAGACGAGACCGGACCTCCCCGCGACTTGAGGGCGTCCCCCCCGCTCCCATCCGTCGAGTCAGAAATTGATCGTCTGCCATCCTTTTCGGTGATAGCTTTGACAGTTGGTTGCCAGAATTTGTGATCCAGGGAGCCATTATGGGAGCGATGTTCGCAGGAAAGCCGGCCGAACCCTCGATGCTGGTGAATGTACCGAGACTTGTAACGGCCTATTACACGGAGATTCCTGACCCTTCCGTGCCGGAACAGCGGGTTGCCTTCGGCACCTCGGGGCATCGTGGTTCCGCATTCGACAAAGCCTTCAATGAATGGCATATCCTCGCCATCAGTCAGGCCATTTGCCTGTATCGAGCGCAACAAAAAGTCGATGGTCCGTTGTTTCTTGGGATGGACACACATGCGCTCTCCGTGCCAGCACACGCTAGCGCGCTTGAGGTGCTGGCAGCCAACGGGGTGGAGGTCATGATCGCGGAGGCCGATGAATACACCCCGACCCCGGCTATTTCTCACGCGATTCTCACTTACAACCGGGGACGCACGACAAGACTCGCTGACGGTATTGTGATTACGCCCTCCCACAATCCGCCTCATGACGGTGGCTTCAAATACAACCCCGTCAACGGCGGGCCGGCCGAATTCGCCGTCACCAGCTGGATCGAGGCGAAGGCTAACGAATTTCTCGAGACTGGCCTTCGGGGCGTGAACAGGTTTCCCCTGGAGAAAGCTCTTCGTGCTTCTACGACACACCGGCATAACTACCTCGATGCTTACACCAGTGACCTCGGGAGTGTGATCGACATGGAAGTGATTCGCGACGCGAAGATCAGCATGGGAGTCGATCCTCTCGGCGGTGCAGGGGTCCACTACTGGGGCCCGATTGCCGAGCGCTACGGATTGAATCTGACGGTCGTAAATGATGCCGTCGATCCGACGTTCCGCTTTATGACAGTCGATTGGGATGGCCAGATCCGAATGGACCCATCCTCGCCCTACGCGATGCAGCGGCTGATAGGCCTGAAAGATCGCTTCGAGATCGCCTTCGCGTGCGACACGGACCATGATCGGCACGGAATTGTCACCAGAAGCGCGGGGCTAATGCCCCCTAACCACTACCTTGCGGTCGCAATCGACTACCTCTTCCAGCGCCGCCCAAATTGGCGCAAGGCGGCGGCGGTGGGCAAAACCGTGGTGAGCAGCCAGATGATTGACCGGGTCACCGCGAAGCTTGGCCGCAAACTCTACGAAGTTCCGGTTGGATTCAAGTGGTTCGTTGATGGCTTGTTCGATGGCTCGCTGGGTTTTGGCGGCGAGGAGAGCGCGGGCGCGTCTTTCGTTCGTCTCGATGGCAGCGTGTGGACGACGGACAAGGATGGCATCACCCCGGCTTTGCTGGCGGCGGAAATCACGGCGCGAATGGGCCGTGATCCCGGCGAAATCTACAGCGAACTCACCAGCCAGTTCGGTGAGCCTGTATATGACCGGGTTGAGGCGCCTGCCACCCCGGAGCAAAAAGCCGTACTGGCGAAACTATCGCCACAACAGGTCCGATCCACGGATCTGGCCGGCGAGAAGATCCAGACCGTCCTTACTTGCGCGCCGGGCAACGGGGCTCCCATCGGCGGCTTGAAGGTGATTGCGCCGAGCGGGTGGTTCGCAGCGCGTCCGTCAGGAACTGAAAATATCTACAAGATTTATGCGGAAAGCTTCCGTGGCGCCGATCATCTGCGCCTCATTTTGGAGGAAGCGCAGGCGATTGTTAACGATACTTTGACGGCCGCAGCAAAACCAAAGGAGAAACCATGAGCGAAAAGACTCCTGTCAGCCACCCGTTGTACAATCTTCTACCCACGGAAATCGAGGGGTTCGAATCCCTTGCAGAGCTTGCCCTGAATTTGCGCTGGTCGTGGAATCACGCCACCGACGAAGTGTGGCGGCAGCTTGATCCCAAACTCTGGGAGATCACACATAACCCCTGGGTGGTCCTGCAAACGGTCTCCCGCGACCGGATCGAGCGTGTGTTGGCCGACCCCGCTTTTCGCAAAAACCTCGAGGCTTGGGTGCAGGCCAGGCGGAACGCGCTGTCGGCGCCGGCGTGGTTTCAGGAGAATCATGCGCAGAGTTCCCTGACCTGCGTCGCATATTTCAGCTTGGAATTCATGGTGAGCGAAGCCTTGCCCATCTACTCGGGCGGGCTCGGTAATGTGGCCGGCGATCAGCTTAAAGCCGCCAGCGATATGGGTGTGCCGGTTGTCGGAGTGGGCCTGCTCTACCAGCAGGGTTATTTTCGCCAGGAGATCGACAAGGACGGAGCGCAACAGGCCCTCTATCCCTATAACGATCCAGGACAGCTGCCGATCACACCGTTGCGACAACCCAACGGGGAGTGGTTACGGCTGGAGATCGCGTTGCCGGGATACTCGGTCTGGCTGCGCGCCTGGCAGGTCCAGGTGGGAAGGATGAAGCTTTACCTTTTGGACAGCAATGACGCGGCGAACCTCCCCGTTGACCGGGGGATTACTAGCGAGCTGTACGGGGGCGGGCAGGATTTGCGCCTCGAACAGGAGTTGCTCCTCGGGATCGGCGGATGGCGGCTGCTCCGCGCTCTCGGCATCAAACCGGAGGTCTGCCACCTGAATGAAGGGCACGCGGCGTTCGCCGTTCTGGAACGTGCCCGCAACTTCATGGAAGAGACCGGTCAGCCCTTCGAAGTGGCGCTGGCGGTTACCCGGGCGGGTAATCTCTTCACCACCCACACAGCCATGGCCGTCGGCTTTGACCGTTTCGATCCTTCGCTCATCGAGCAACACTTGAGGGGGTATGCCGAAAAGGAGCTCGGCATTGCGTTTTACGATTTGCTGGCACTGGGCCGCCAGAACCCGGCCGACTCGTCAGAGCCTTTTAACATGGCGCATTTGGCCATCCGCGGGAGTGGCGCGGTGAATGGCGTAAGCCGCTTGCACGGGGAGGTCAGCCGGCGCCTCTTTCAGCCGCTGTTTCCGCGCTGGCCGGCGGACGAAGTCCCCATCGGACACGTGACCAACGGAGTCCACGTGCCCACCTGGGACTCGGCCCTTGCCGATGATCTTTGGACTGCAGCCTGTGGAAAGGAACGCTGGCTGGGGACGGCGAAGGACCTGGAAAAGGACATTCGACAGATTTCTGATGCCACGCTCTGGCAATTTCGGACTGCCGCCACCAAGTCATTTGTGGACTACGTCCGAGATCGATTGACGCTGGATATGGAGATAAGACACGCTCCGTCCGAGGAGGTCGAAGCGGCGAAGCATCTTTTTGATCCCAATGCCCTGACGCTGGGCTTTGCACGCCGCTTTGCAACCTACAAGCGACCGAACTTACTGCTGCACGATCCGGCACGGCTGCTCCGCCTCTTGACCGATCCGCAGCGGCCGGTGCAACTCATCATCGCTGGCAAGGCACATCCTGCGGACCAGGCTGGACAGGACATGATTCGGGAATGGATGCATTTCATTTGGCAGCCCGAGGCCCGTCCCCATGTGATCTTCCTCAGCGACTATGACATGCTCTTGACCGAGCAACTGGTACAGGGCGTGGACGTCTGGATCAACACGCCGCGGCGGCCTTGGGAAGCGTGCGGTACGAGCGGCATGAAGGTGCTGGTCAATGGCGGCATCAATCTCTCGGAGTTGGATGGCTGGTGGGCGGAGGCCTACACGCCCGAAGTTGGCTGGGCGTTGGGAGACGGCCGGGAGCATGGTGACGATCCAGCCTGGGACAGAGCCGAAGCCGAAGGACTCTATGACCTGCTCGAACGAGAAGTGATTCCCGAGTTTTATGCCCGCGACGCGCAAGGTATCCCTGCAGCCTGGGTAGCGCGGATGCGGAATAGCATGGCGAGCTTGACGCCGCGCTTTTCCGCAAATCGCGCTGTGGGCGAATACACCGAGCAACACTACCTCCCGGCTGCAGCCGCGTACCGCAAGCGCGCTGCCGGCAAAGGCATAGCCGGCAAGAACATCGCCGATTGGGAACATGCTCTGAAAGAGAAATGGGCCACTCTTCGCTTTGGCGATGTGAAGGTACAGACCAATGGGGTCCAGCACATTTTTGAGGCCGAAGTGTTTCTCAATGGCCTCGACCCGAATGCTGTGCGTGTCGAGTTGTATGCCAACGCGATCAACGGCGGTAGCCCGATCCGAGAGGAGATGACGCGCGTCCGCCAATTGACAGGTGCTGACAGCGGCTATGCTTATATCGCCCAGGTGCCCGCGACACGTCCGGTTTCTGACTATACAGCGCGAGTGATACCGCGCTGCGATGGTGTTGCAATCCCACTGGAAGGCGCACGAATTCTGTGGCAGCGATGATCCGCTGACGGAAAGGAAAGGCGGGTCCGGGTCCGCATTGTTCGCGCCGACAAAGAGTGCGTGATCGCCAAGACAGTTTCGAGCGACCTCGGCCTCGGCGAAAAAGGAGAATTGAAACATCGAGAACGCACTGAGCCGCGCCGCAGAACTGGACGGCGAGCACATCAATGACGAAGTCAGCGGCAACAAAGTGACTCTAAAAAGGCAACGTCAGCTCCTGGGCGGAGCGCGATGAGGCTGAGAGAGCGGCCTGGTCTGCCCCGGGCGTGTGGAGTGTCGACGACCAACTCGTGATCGCGGCCTAAGCGGGAAGTGCGACCAGTACCTCGGGGTTGTTCTTCATTCGGGAGGGATACGCGTCGCCGGCAGACCATACTGTGTCATCTCAAGTACCTGTCTGCTCGGCTGTAATTAGCCAAACGCCAAACATCAGCGTTCGGTAGCGCGGTCCCTCCCTTGGCCGAGAGCTTAGCGAAAGGACGAGAGAAGATATGCCGGAAGCGACGTGGGAACCTCACGAAAAGCACGGGCGGCTGACGATGCAAAGCGACTTACCCGACACTGTCTTCGCCTTTTCGAGACAGCGTAAAGAACCACTAACCGATGCACAGCATGTGAGTACGGGCTCATGAACACGGAAGAGGCCCGTACTAACGCTGTGGGTGCAGTTTACGACACCGATTCGGTTAGCAGAGGACGCCATAAAGGAGCCTGAGAAGGCAGACTGCGATGGGAAGAGGCTATCGATTACGGCGAAAGACTTTCTCTCCGGCGAGCAGGTTGAGGGTTACTGCGACTCGAAAGAGCGCGGGAGGTATTGGAGCGGGTTGCGCGCCTTCTTCGGTGGATAGTTGGGCTTGTCGGTCAGCGCAACATTCCTTTGGGGTGCCTGGCGTAGGGCCGCTGTTCTGTGTGGCTACCCGTTGGTAGGATGGATCATCACCGGTCGGGAAGGAGCAGTGGTGGCCGCCGGATTGAGTGCCATCGGCACCGGTTTCTGCAAACATGTAGGAGAGGCACAGAAGCGTGCGGTGAACTCTGTGGGAAACAGTGTGGTCAATAAGGAATCGCAGGCGATCATATCCGGAAACAGCGAGAGTTTCCAGCCCTACTTAGGATTCAAGCAAGTATCGATATCCTTTGGCTCGAACGTGGTACTCGACCGTGTGAGCTTTACCGCCATGAGTGGGGAGACCCTATGCATTATGGGACGCAGCGGGGTCGGTAAATCGGTATGTCTGCGAATCCTTATGGGATTTCTGAAGCCAGACTCCGGAAGGGTAATCGTCGCAGGCGAGGACATCACTGACTTTTCCGAAGAGCAGCTCGATCGCATTCGCAAGAAGGTCACAATGGTATTTCAAAGCGGCGCACTTTTTGACTCGCTCTCGGTTGGCGAAAATGTTGCATTCGCGTTGCGCGAACGCGGTGAGCTCAGTGAGATGCAGATTAACGAAAGGGTGGCTTCTCTTTTGGGGATGGTTGGGATAGGCGAGATCCGGAATCAGTTTCCTGCGGATATTTCAACCGGGATGAGACGATCGGTCGCGATTGCCAGAGCGCTCGCGGAGAACCCGAAGGCAGTGCTCTACGATGAACCCACCACGATGGTAGATCCGCTGATGACACGGCGGTTGGGCAACCTGATTGCGCGCTTCAAGGCTCAATTGAAGTTGACCAGCATCGTAGTCACCCACGACACGCGACTTGCGGAAAGACTTGCCGATCAGGTTCTCTTTCTGGACCAAGGCAAGATTCTGTTCTTCGGCACAGCCGGGGAAATGGAGCGATCCTCTGAGCCTCTTGTCAAAGAGTTCCTGAAAGACGATCAGCTGGGGCTTCACCTTTTCAATGAATGAACGAAGTGCATCCATCATTCAGAAACGCAATGAATGCAATCGGCTCATCGCATCGTTGATTGCGAGCAATAACTGAGGAGAATTCGATCAGGGAGCTGCCGCTCAAGGAATCAAAGTCATTGACTTTACTGGCGTGCAGGCTGGACCAGCCTGTATGCAGTTGTCGGCTTGGCTCAAAGGGACGTCAAATGCCTATGCTGGGAAGCCCACTGTTATGCGCTTCTCTCCGGTAATGCCAGGGATCGCTGATAAGAAGTCTCTGAGTGAAGCGCTCTGTTTGCACTTTCTTTGTCCCAAACGAGAGCCGAACAAGCATGACGGGGATGAAGCGGCAGCGGCATAGCCGCCCGGCTCGCCGGTAGCCGGTTCTCACATCGACGGATTGAACGGAGCGAAAGCAACTTGTTCGATTGATTCAATGGTTCCGAACGGAACTATAATGAAACTGTCCCAAGACAGCACGGGGACGAAGCACAGACGACTCCATTCCGGACGCCCAGCGGCCTCTCCCCGGCAGAGGTGCTTCGATGCCTACACACACTCACGAATCTGATTTGGGAGTTGCTAGACTTTGCACTCCCGACGGTTTTACTCCTGAAACAGTCAAGAATCTTTCCAGCGTTCTGAACGCGTTGCTGGCTGATGTTTTTGCCCTTTATCTGAAGACCAAGAATTTTCACTGGCATATGAGCGGTCCACACTTCCGTGATCATCACCTGTTGTTGGATGAGCAGGCTGCCCAGATATTCGAGATGAGCGACGTGATCGCCGAGCGCGTGCGTAAGATTGGCGGCACTACGATCCGCTCAATTGGACACATTGCCCGGCTGCAACGGCTGGCTGATAATGATCAGGAATACGTTGGCCCAAAGGAAATGCTTCTCGAACTTCAAGCGGATAACAAAGCTTTGGTTACGAGCTTACGCGCCGCGCATGAAGTGACTGATAAAGCCAATGACTATGCCAGCACGAGCCTTATCGAAGTTTGGATCGACGAGGCCGAACGGCGAGCGTGGTTCCTTTTTGAAGCTACACGCTGAGCCGGTTTGACTGGACTTGTTGGTGAAGGTGCGCCAGTTTCTAGCCCACAGGGGAGTCTCTTGTCCATCTAGATTCCGTCAATCCTTCACAGAAACACGCCATGCCGACGGTAGCGGCACTCAGCACAATTGGCGAACGTAATGCAGTGAATTGCTGCTTCGCCTTCTTGCGGGATCGATACGACCTGCGAATGGCCGGGCAAGTCAAAGCTGAAAAAGTCCCGGCACGCATAAAACCAAAACAGACCACTGGCTTACGTTTAAGCCGCGAGGTGGTTCCTTGTTGCCGGAAGATCTTTTCCTTGACTTTCCAGAGTTCCTCTTCAATGGCGAGGACAGCGTTCCTATATCCTATAATATTCGAATATGCTAATATTCAATCATGCCGGACTCACTCCGCCGCTTCAAAGCTGACATCTTCCAGGCCCTCGGCCATCCAACCCGCATCGCCATTCTGGAACTCTTGAGCGAGGGCGAGCTCTCCGCCGGGACTCTCATCGAAAAGCTCGGTATGGAGCAGGCCAACGTCTCGCAGCACCTCGGCGTCCTTCGCACCAAGCAGATCCTCGTGAACCGCCGCGCGGGTAACCAGGTCTTCTATTCCGTCCGTGACCGCACCATCGTCGAGGTCTTGAATCTGATGCGCGCCTACTTCCATTCCCATCTCAAAGAATCTCAGGGAATGTTGGAAGAAATGGAAAAACCCCTCGAAACCCCTCATTGAACCTCTCTGAAAGGCGGCTTCTTCCTTGAATCCTTCTTTTAAGCGGCTTCCCCGCTCGCTTCAGTGTCTGCAAGGTTATACAGGAACGCAGCTTTCGCACGACCTCGTTGCCGGCGTAACAGTAGGTCTGGTCGCGTTGCCTTTGGCCATGGCCTTCGCCATTGCCTCCGGCGTCTCTCCGCAGGCCGGCCTCTACACCGCTGTCGTCGCCGGATTCCTCATCTCCGCGCTCGGTGGCTCGCGCACCCAGATCGGTGGCCCCACAGGTGCCTTTGTGGTCATCGTCGCCGGCATTGTCGCAAAG
>Ga0181518_10000579_pt1 | contig 40051 bp, 39 predicted proteins | sample PEATcosm2014_Bin_28_FD_119751 | JGI IMG/M metagenome (GOLD analysis project Ga0181518, IMG submission 119751) | Peatland microbial communities from MTU Mesocosm Facility, Houghton, MI, USA - PEATcosm2014_Bin01_60_metaG | ecosystem: Environmental > Terrestrial > Soil > Wetlands > Peat | place...
CCCCACATTGGACCCTTCGGAAACGACCAAAACCGAGAAATCGCCTATGTGGTGACCAAAGTCAAAATCCACCTTCGTGTTTTCAACGGGTTACCGCCGCAAAACGCAAACATGCGCTAGTCCGAATGTCGGAACTGACGTTGAAGCCAAAGGGGCCGGCGAATGAAGAAGCGGTTTGTGGTCTGTCACAATCCCGGAACGGTCGATCAAGATACGGCGTTCACGGTCTGGCTCGCCTCGCGCAGCCTTGGTTGGTGGCACTGGTTGACAGGTTCATGGCTAGTTGTAGATGTCAGCGGCACATTGACTGCTGCCACGCTTCGTGATGCCGTCGATGCCGCCTACCCTGGACTTTACAATATCGTTCTCGGTGTTTCCGATGGAAGTGATTGGGCCGGATTCGGAATCAACGGTGGCCCCCAAGACATGTTCGGGTGGATGAACGACACATGGGGGAAGCTCTGACTTGAAAACTTCAGCGCGCCTTTCAGCCGATTCGCCCCCGGGCACACAGAACTAGCACACTATCCGCCTACGCCCCGGCCGCTTCACAAGGTAAACTATATCGTGATGACTGTCGGCATAGTTTCCGAAGTATCGCCGGGCGAGCGCCGGGTGGCGATGGTTCCGAGCGCAATCGCCGTTCTCAATAAGACTGGCACCCAGTTTCTGATGGAAGCCGGAGCGGGCCTGCGCGCCGGATTTCCGGATTCCGAATACGCCGAAAAGGGCGTGCGCATCGCGAGCAGCCGCGCCGAAGTGTTCCAGTCGGCTGATGTGGTGGTGCAGGTACGCTCGCCGGGCGCCAACCCGGAGACCGGCGCAGAGGACCTGGCGCTGCTCCGGGCGGGGCAGGTGCTCATCGGGTTCGGCGAGCCGCTTACCGCGCTGGACGCGGCGCGTTCGCTCGCCGAGCGCCGCGTGAGCTTCCTCGCCATGGAGCTGATGCCGCGGATTACGCGCGCCCAAAGCATGGACGCGCTCTCCTCCATGGCCACCGTGGCGGGCTACAAGGCCGTGCTGCTGGCGGCCGATGCCCTGCCGCGCATGTTCCCCATGCTCATGACCGCGGCCGGAACCATTGCCCCGGCGCGCGTGCTGGTGATTGGCGCGGGCGTCGCCGGGCTTCAGGCCATCGCCACCGCCAAGAGGCTGGGAGCCGTGGTCAGCGGCTACGACATTCGCGCGGCGGTGAAGGAGCAGGTGGAGAGCCTGGGCGCGCGTTTCGTGGTGCTTGAAATGGAGGCCGGCGCGGCCGAAGATAAAGGCGGGTATGCGAAAGCCATGGGCGAGGAGTTTTACCGCCGCCAGCGCGAGCTCATGGGCGGCGTCCTGGCCGGCGAGAACGTGGTCATCACCACCGCCGCGGTGCCGGGAAAGAAAGCGCCCATCCTGATCACGCGCGAGATGGTGGAGCGCATGGCGCCGGGATCGGTCGTCATGGACATCGCCGCCGAGCGTGGCGGAAACTGCGAGTTGACGCGGCCCGGCGAGGTGGTGGAGGCCGGCGGCGTCCAGATCTTCGGCCCCGTGAATCTGCCTTCCACCATCCCCTACCACGCCAGCCAGATGTACGCGAAGAACATCGCGACGTTTTTGAAGTATCTCATTAAAGACGGGCAGCTCACGCTGAACCGGGCTGATGAAATTGTGGCCGAAACGCTGGTGACGCACGCGGGAGAGGTGGTCCATCCGCGCGTGCGCGAAGCCATGGGACTGGCCGCGCTGCAGACCGTCTGACAGGAGCTTTCATGTCCACCGATCTCGAGAATACACTGTATATCTTCATGCTGGCGACTTTCCTCGGGCTGGAGGTGATCCGCAAGGTTTCGCCGCTGCTGCACACGCCCCTGATGTCGCTCACCAACGCCATTTCGGCGATCTCGGTGATAGGCGCGATTATGATTACCGGCGCGGAGGGGGCCACTACTCTGAGCAAGGTGCTCGGGTTCATCGCCATCACCGCCGCGGTGACCAACATCGTCAGCGGGTACCTCATCACCGACCGCATGCTCAGGATGTTCAAGAAGCCGGGAGGGAAGAAATAATGGCCCACCTGGTCAGTTACATCTACATCTTCTCGGCCGCGCTGTTCATCCTCTCGCTGAAGTGGATGAACTCGCCGGTCACGGCGCGGCGCAGCGTCCTGGCGGGCGAAATCGGCATGTTGATGGCCATCGCCGGCACCCTGCTCGCGTTCAAAGTGTTCAACTGGGAGTGGATCCTGGCGGCGTTCTTTATCGGGACTGCGGTGGGCATTCCCATCGCCTATATCATGCCCATGACCGCGGTGCCGCAGCGGACCGCGATGTCCCACGCCTGCGGGGCGCTGGCCGCCGCGCTGGTGGGAACGGCCGAATTTTACAGGGCCAACCAGCTCCATGAGATTCTGCCCACCTTCGTGATGGTCCCGCTCATGCTCGAAACGCTGCTCGGCTTCCTCACCTTCACCGGCAGCCTGATGGCCATGGGGAAATTGCAGGAGGTGCTGCCCCAGCGCCCCATCACATACCGCAATCAGAACCTCACCAACTTCGCGCTGTTTGTGATCGCCGCGGGACTCGCAGTGTGGCTGATCATCAACCCTACCCAGACGTGGATCTTCCCCATCTTTGCCGGCCTCGCGCTGCTGTTCGGCGTGCTGCTGATCATTCCCATCGGCGGCGCCGATATGCCCACGGTGATCGCGCTCCTGAACTCGTACGCGGGGCTTTCGGCCTGCGCCATGGGTTTTGTGCTGGGCAACAAGCTGCTGGTGATTGCGGGCGCGCTGGACGGCTCCTCGGGCCTGATCCTTTCCATCATCATGTGCAAGGCCATGAACCGCTCGTTCACCAACGTTTTGTTCGGGGCGTTCGGGCAGCTCCAGGTGGCTCACGGGCAGGCCGAAAAGCGCCCCGTGCGCAGCGCCAGCCCGGAAGAGGCAGCGTCGATTCTGGAGGCCGCCTCGAGCGTGATCATCGTGCCCGGTTATGGCCTGGCGGTGGCGCAGGCGCAGCACAAGATCCGCGAGCTTTTCGACGCGCTCATGCGCCGCGGCGTGGACGTGAAATTCGCCATCCATCCGGTGGCCGGCCGCATGCCGGGGCACATGAACGTGCTGCTGGCGGAGGCCGACATTCCCTACGACCGGCTCTACGAGATGGACGACATCAACTCCGAATTCGCGCAATGCGATGTGGCGCTGGTGATCGGCGCCAACGACGTTACCAACCCGGCGGCGCGCAACGACAAGTCCAGCCCGATTTACGGCATGCCCATACTGGACGTGGACAAGGCGCACACCGTCATGGTGATCAAGCGCTCCATGAGCCCGGGCTTCGCGGGCATCGACAACGAGCTGTACTACATGGACAAGACCCTGATGCTGTTCGGCGACGCCAAGGTGTTCGTGACCGAGATCCTCAAAGAACTGCCGGCGCGGGCGGCCGCATAGCCAGGGGCCGGGGGCCGAGTCTCGAGGTCTTCGATGCCCACAAGCCTTTTAGAGCGATTGTTGAACCACCGCGCGAAGCGCGTCCTCCGCGGTGAATCCTTCAAACCGCTTCACCTGTTTCCCCGAGCGGTCGAAGACTATGGTCACCGGCAGTTCATCGAGTCCATACTGTTTGGAAACCGCTTCCGAACCGAGCGCCACCAGGTAGTCCATGGGGTGCTTCTTGAGGAACGGCCGCACCCGGCCCGCTCCCTCTTCGTCCATGGAGACCCCCAGCACCACCAAGCCTTTCCCTCCGAGCTGCTGGTTTAGTCTATTGAAGCCCGGAATCTCCTGAATGCAGGGCACACACCAGGTGGCCCAGAAGTTCACCACCACCACCTTGCCGCTGAACGCGGACGTATCGAGCGCCCCACCGTCGAGTTTCGTGAACGCCCCAATTCCCGCCCCTGGCCCCCGGCCCCCGGCCCCCGGCCCCTGCAAGAATGCCCGGTATTCCTTGGCGTCGCTGGTCGAGCCTGCAAACGTCGCGATCGCCTTTCCGTCCGCATCCAGAATGGCGTAGAACGGAATCGCCACCGTGTGGAACTCCGAAAGCTCCAGGTTCTGGTTGGCCTGCGAGACCTGGTCCGTGCCGTCGGTGTACAGTTCCACCAGCACGAAATCCTTCAACGCCGCGGCAATCTCCGGCCGCGTGAACATGTTGGCCGTCATCCAATGGCAGTTGGTGCAGGCGTAGCCGGTGAAGTTTACGAACACCCGCTTGCCCTCGCGCCGAGCGCGGTCGAGCGCCGCGCGATACTGGTCTTTCATCCACACCAGCGCGCTTCCGGATGAACCAGGCGTCACCCCGCCCGCATCGCCGCTGGCCGCGGGAACGTAAGCGTCCAGACCGCCCAACCGGGCGCCGAACATGCCGGGCGCCAGGCTGAGAGCGAACACCAGGAAGGCTATCCCCACCAGCAGCCGCCCCAGCGCCATGGGATCGTCCGGCTTGATGCCCTCGAGCCGCACGAAACCGAGCAGGTACAACCCCGCCATGGCAAACAGCACGATCCACGCCGCCAGGAACCGCTCGCGCGTCAGCCATCCCCATTGGAGCACCTGGTCCACGCTGCTCAGGTATTTCAGGCTGGCGGCCAGAATGACGAACCCCATCACCACCTTGACGCGCGCCAGCCAACCGCCGCTCCTCGGCAGGCGCTTCAGGTACGACGGAAACAGCGCCAGCAGGAAAAAGGGCAGGGCCAGGCCAGTGGCGAACGTCACCATCCCGATGAGCGGCCGGGCCCAGGGGGCACCCCCGCCGCCCGCCACCGATGCCGCCAGCAGCGTGCCCACGAATGGGCCCACGCAGGCGAACGACGCGAGGGAAAATGTCAACCCCATGAGCAGCGCGCCCGCAAAGCCGCCCTTTTCCGAGGACCGGTTCAAGCGCGTCAGAATGGGGGAGGGAATCGTGATCTCGAATGCCCCCAACAGGCTTAGTCCGAACGCCAGGAACAACGCCGCGATGAAGCCGTTGACCCACGGATTGGAACCCAGCGTCACGATGCCGAACGGCCCCAGCAAAGCCGTCGTCAGCAGGCCCAGCCCCGAGAACAGCACGATGATTCCCAGGCAAAAGACAGCCGCCTGCGCGACGCTCTCCCGCCGCCCGCCCGACGGCCGGCTGAGGAAATAGGACATGGTGATGGGAATCATCGGAAAGACGCAAGGCGTGAAGATGGAGGCCAGCCCAAAGCCGAACGCGACCAGCAGAAACGAGCGGGACGCGCCTCCCGTCTGGGCTTGCTCCTGGACCGGCTTGGCCTCCGCGTATCCCGCCGGAATCGCCACTGCCGGCGCCGTCACGGCGGCGTCCACGGTCAAATTCGCGACACCCGTCCACCGCGCCGGCACGCACTGTTTGTCGCTACACGTTTGGTAGCGCACATTCACGGTGAACTGCGCCGGCCCCGTGGGAGCGTTTTTCGCGATCTCCAGCTCCAGCAGAAACGCAACCTGGCCCTCATAAGTTTCCGTATCGGAATTGAAGTTCGGGTCGAAAGCTCTTTTGGGCGGCGGCTGGAGCGCGCGGTACCGCTTCACCACCGGACTGTCCGCGAGCAAAATGGTAGCCGGGATGCCCGCCGGCGTGGACATGGAATACAGGTGCCAGCCAGGGTCGATGCGTCCCGTGAGCCGCGCCAGAACCTTGGCTCCGGGCGGCGCCGATCCCGGTTCCAGCGCCAGGCTCCATTGGACGTGCTCGTCCTGCTGAGCGAACGCGCAGCCCGCCACCAGAAGCAGAACTAGGATCGCCGGTTTCACCCTAGCGCCCAAACCTCTCTATTCCGCGCGAATCGCCGACTTTTCCCGCGCCGTCAGCCGCAGTTCCTCTTCGATCCGCTGATTCACATTGCCGCCCGAGAACTCCGCCGCCACCCGGATGGCATTCTTGATGGCGTTGGCGTTGGACCGCCCGTGGCAGATGATGCACACGCCGCGCACCCCCAGCAGCGCCGCACCGCCGTATTCCGAGTAATCCACGCGCTTCTTGAAATCGGTGTACGCGGCCTTCGAGATCACGTACCCGATCTTGCGCGCGATGGTGGCCTCGAGCGATTCCTGCAACAGGTACTTGACCATCTCCACCAGCCCCTCGCTCACCTTCAGCGCCACGTTGCCGATGAAGCCGTCGCACACGATCACGTCCACCTTGCCGCCGTAAATGTCTCCGCCTTCCACGTTCCCGATGAAGTTCAGGTTGAGGGCCTTGAACAGCGGCATGGCCGCGCGCGTCAGGTCATTGCCCTTGTGCTCTTCCTCGCCGATGGAAAGCAGGCCCACCCGCGGCTTGGGCCGCCGCAGAATGATGCGCGAATACATTTCGCCCATCACCGCGAATTGCGCCAGCATGCGCGGCGAGCAATCCACGTTGGCGCCCACGTCCACCACCACCACGGGCGATCCTTCCACCGTTGGAAAAATGCCCGCCAGGGCCGGACGGTCCACGCCCGGCACCACGCCCTGCACCATTTTCGCGGTGGCCATCACCGCTCCGGTGTTGCCCGCGGACACAAACCCCTGGGCCGCCCCGTCGCGGACCAGCCGCGAGGCCACGCGCAGGGAGCTGTCCCGCTTGCTGCGGAACGCTTTCGCCGCGCTCTCCTCCATGGTGACGCGCTCGCTGGCGTGCACGATTTCGATGGGAAGCTCCTGGTAGCCCTCGTGCTGCGCCAGCTCCCGCCGGACCGCATCCTGCTGGCCCACCAGAATGACCTTGACTTCGAGACTCCTGGCGGCGCGAACCGCTCCCTCGACTTCGGCTTTGGGGGCGTGTTCTCCGCCCATTGCATCCACCGCAATGGTCAGCATGTCGGGACGCCGCTACTCCTCGACGACTTCGACCACTTCGCGGCCCTTATACTGGCCGCAATGCGGGCACACGCGGTGAGGGAGTTTGGGCTCGTGGCAGTTGGGACATTCCGCCAGGCCGGAGGCCTTCAGCGCATCGTGCGCGCGGCGGTTGCTGGTCCGTCTTTGGGAGTGTCTGCGTTTGGGATTCGGCATATCTCTACCTCAACAAATTCCGTTCGGTTCGCTCAGATCTCTAATTTTCGGAGCGCTCCCCAGCGATCGTCGCTGCTCTCGATTCTGCAATCGCACGTGGTTTCGTTCCGGTTCCGGCCACAGACCGGGCAAATTCCTTTGCAATCCTGGCTGCAAGTCCGCTGCATGGGCAAAGCCAGCAGCACCTGTTCCCGAAGGATGTCCTCCAGCTCCAGGCCGCCGCCTTCATAAAACCCGATCTCCGCCTCGTCTTCGCCGATCTCGACTTCTTCCTCGCGCGCGATGAACGAAACGGGCCGGTAAAACAGGTCGAAATCGGCATCCAGCGGGAAGCGCGCGCGCCCCAGGCAGCGGTCGCATTGCGCCGCCATCTCCACAGTATACTTCCCCTGGATTCGCACTTCGCCATCCGAATGCGCCAGCACCTCGGCTGAGCCGGCTACATGCAGAGGAGAAGTTTGCTCCAGATCCTCGCCCGCAAAATCGATCCGCCCCGGCTGGAAAGTCTCATCGAAACGAATCTTCCGCAGCTCCAACTCTTTGACACTAAGGAACATAGGGAAAGACCCGAATCGCTGGGCAGAACCTCTCCATTATAGCATCGGCCTGTCACCCGGCGCTTCGGGCCTGGTCGATCTCCGCGATCTCCTCCGGGCTCAGGCGGAATTCCAGCGCTCCCATCACCCCCTCGGCCTGTCCGGCCGAGCGCATCCCCACGATGGCCGCCGTCACCGCCGGATGGCGTAGCGTCCACGCGATGGCCACTTCGCCCGCCGAACGCCCGTGCCGCGCGCCGATGGATCGCATGATTTCGGCCAGCGCCAGGTTGCGCGAAAGCTGCGGCTCCTGAAACGCCGGCGCGCGCCGCCGGAAATCGTCCTTCGGAAAACCAGCCACGCGCTCCTTCGTCATGGTCCCGGTCAGCAGCCCCGATTTCATCGGGGAATACACGATCGCGCCGATCCCGTGCTGCTGGCAATACGGCAGAATGGCTGTTTCCACCTCCGGCGAAATCGCCGAATAAGGCGGTTGCAGCGAAGTGACAGGCGCAATCCCGCGGCACCGCTCCATCTGCGGCGCGTTGAAATTGGAGACCCCGATCCACCGCACTTTGCCTTCTTCCTTCAGCTTAGCGAGCGTCCCCCAGCCTTCCTCGATATCTTCGTCCGGATTCGGCCAATGGATCTGATAGAGATCGATCGCCTCCGCTTTGAGCCGCCGCAGGCTGTTCTCGCACTCGCGCCGGATGGAATCGGCCTTGAGGGACCCTGTGATTTCGCGCTTGTCGTTCCAGGTCAGCTCGCACTTGGTGAATACATAGGGCCGCTCGGACCGCCCCGCCAGGGCGCGCGCCACCACTTCCTCGGAATGGCCCAGCCCATACACCGCCGCAGTATCGATCCAGTTCAAGCCGTGGTCAAGCGCGGCGTGAATTGCGGCGATGGACTGGCTGTCGTCCTGCGGTCCCCAGGCGAATGCCCAGCCGCCGCCTCCCATGGCCCAGGCGCCGATGCCGATGGGTGTCAATTCCATATCGCTGTTGCCCAGCCGTTTTTTCTGCATGTGTTTTCCTTCTCCTCTTACAATAACCAAGGTTGTTGCCTTTGGCGAAACCACGCGCCACAGGATGACCTACGTTATTATGGGGGGAATTACCATGATTCAAGACATACTTTCCGAGGGCCTCACCTTCGACGATGTTTTGCTCGAGCCGGCCCGCAGCGAAGTGCTTCCGACTGAGGTGGACACGCGCACCTGCCTCACGCGCCGGATCGCATTGAACATTCCGGTGGTCTCCGCGGCCATGGACACCGTCACGGAGTCGCACCTGGCGATCGCGCTGGCGCAGCAGGGCGGCATTGGAATCATTCATCGCAACATGTCCATCGAGCGGCAGGCCGAAGAGGTGGACCGCGTGAAGCGCAGTGAAAGCGGCATGATCGTGGACCCCATCACCATCGGTCCCGAGCAGCCCATCGCAGCCGCGCAGGAGCTCATGAGCCGGTACCGCATCTCCGGCGTGCCGGTCACCCAGGGCGGCAAGCTGGTGGGCATCCTCACCAACCGCGACCTGCGGTTCGAGAACCGCTTCGATCTGCCGATCTCCGAGGTGATGACCAAGGAGAACCTGGTGACCGTTCCCGTGGGCACCACCCTTGAGCAGGCCGAGGCCATCCTGCACAAGCACCGCGTCGAAAAACTGCTGGTGGTGGACGACCAGTTCACGCTCAAGGGCCTCATCACCGTCAAGGACATTCAGAAGAAGCTGAAGTACCCGAACTCGGCCAAAGACAGCCAGGGCCGGCTGCGGGTGGGGGCGGCGATCGGCGCCACCGGCGATTACCTGGAGCGCGCCCAGGAACTGGTGGCGCGCAAAGTGGACGTGGTGGCCATCGACACCGCGCACGGCCACAGCGCCCGCGTCATGGATGCGGTGAAGGCCATCAAGAGCAAGCTGCCGGAAGTCGAGCTGATCACCGGCAATGTGGCCACCTACGAAGGCGCCAGGGAATTGATTTCGCTGGGCGTGGACGGCGTCAAAGTGGGCATCGGCCCCGGTTCCATCTGCACCACGCGCGTGGTCTCCGGCGCCGGCGTCCCGCAGATTACCGCCATTGTGGAGTGCGCCCGGGCCGCGCGGGAAGCCGGAGTGCCTCTCATTGCCGATGGCGGCATCAAATTTTCCGGCGACATCACCAAGGCGATTGCCGCCGGCGCCGACACGGTCATGATCGGAAGCTTGCTGGCAGGCACCGACGAGAGCCCCGGCGAGACCGTTCTTTACCAGGGCCGCACGTTCAAGACCTACCGCGGCATGGGTTCCACCGGCGCCATGCAGCAAGGCAGTTCAGACCGCTATTCGCAGGACCCGAATTCCAAGCTGGTGCCGGAAGGCATCGAAGGGCGGGTGGCGGCCAAGGGGCCGCTTTCCGAGATGGTGTATCAGCTTGTGGGCGGGCTGCGCTCGGGCATGGGCTATTGCGGCGCGCGGGACATCGGCGAGTTACAAAGGAACGCGCGCTTCCTGCGGATTTCAAGCGCGGGCCTGCGCGAGAGCCACGTACACGACGTGATCATCACCAAGGAAGCGCCCAACTACAGGGTGGAGTAGCGGTGTAGCCCATCGTTTTTCGTGGTCTGTGAACCCCGATGCGACGGGCGTTGTTGACGAGGAGGGCGTGTCAGGGGAGCGATCGCGTTTCAATTCCTACGGAAGGATCTCGCGGCGAATTCGGATGTTCCCAGGGCTGAGCACAGCGAATGCGCCAGGCAGTTCTTGCCCATGTTCTTGGATCGCTCCGGCGACCACCTCTGCCTTCATAGCTGGTCCCAGACCCCACAGACGGATTAGCAGAACGCCGGCCGATGCATGCCGCTGCCGGAAGACAAGTTCGCCGAAATCCTTGTCAGCCGTGATTAACACGCTCGCCGAAATCCGGCTCTCCATCAGGACGGCTTCATCTACAATCCCAGGCGACATTTCGGCCACATAGGCAACCTGATGGCCATCGAGGCGAAGGCGTTCGACAATCTGACGGTCGACGCCCTCATCGGCGAGGAACGTCATCGAGGAATCGTCTCAAGCGGGTAGATGACATCGGCGCGGAGGGCGTCGGCCGCAAATGCAAGCGCTGCCCGAACCGCGTCTTCGTTGAGCCGTGGATGCGCCTCAAGCACCTGTTCAACAGTTTCTCCGGCGGCCAATTTTCCCAAAATCGACTCGACGGTAATACGCGTGCCGGCGATTACGGGCTTGCCCATCATCACGCCGGGATTGGAAACAACCACCTCTCGGTAATCGCGCACATGTCCCCCTTCAAACCAACGTACCGCGCCGCGTGTGCGAAGTCTAATACGAGATCCAACTCAGGTCTTCAAACTCGATTGGAATCTCGGCGATGGCTTTTTCCAGGAAGTGTCGCCTCGCTAATGAGTATGCCTCACGTTTGGCGTTCTTGAGGTCCATGAAAGGCTGGTGGTGCCTTGTCAACGGGCAAGGCCCGCAGATGCCGACAACCCAGCTACCTCCCGCGGGCATCTCCTCAACCAAGATCACATAGCTGGAGCTGAGCCTGAAACGTGTGGGAGTTCATAGAGCGGCCACGGCCTCCATTAACACCACTTCGCGCTGTTCCTCCGTCAGGCGCGGCCAGCGTGTGCGGCACGCCCCTTCCGCGGCACTCCGGAGAAATTGCTCCAGCAGTTCCTTATCGACGTTAAGCCGTTTCATGTATGCTCCAACCTTCACAAGCGCAGCCCGCAGCTCGACCTCTTCCGGTAGTCGGGTGACCGGCCGCGGGGCCTCGGCCAGTTCCAGCCACCGCTCCACAAATTCCTGCCACACCTCCAACGCCTTCTCGACTGCCGGCAATTCAATTGGACGCGCGCACTTATAGCGCGCAGTGTCGCCGTCGAAATAGATCTGAATATCGCCAATGGTGAGTCGCTTCGGAATTCCCGTTGCCATTTGCTCGTCCTCCAACCGCGGCGTCTGGAACCGCCCGCGGATCGTTTCCAGAAGCCTCCGCCGCCCAGTGCTTCGTTTATGATACTCCTTGCGTATTCCGGCGACACCCCCGAAACGCCTTCTACGGCGTACCTGGGACTCTCACGCTTTCATCAACCGTTATCGAGTTGAATGGTTTCACGAGCGGTTCTCCGCCCAGGTATTCGCTCAGGGATAAGTTCACACGGCGATTGCCAAAGGTGAAGGTCAAGACGGTAAGAGTCCCGGTGGGATTCCGGGAGATTGTACAGACCAGTGTGCTCATTCGGGTTTGCGAGCTTGCACTATCAAATGCTCCATAGGCCTTCCGAAAGAAAGACACCCAAGCATCATCGGCGTCTGTCTCACCCCAAGTTCTACTGACATTAAGCAGGCGGTCTTGCTTGAATTGGACGCTTCCAACTGATTGCGAGGGGGCGGCATTCGTTCTCACAGTCCAAAACTGCACTCCCTCCACCAGTTGCCCGACGTGTTCAAGCTTGTACTGCTTGCCAAGCGTGCTCAGTACGACATCTTGTCTCATCCCAAGACGAACTGGAACAGTCCCAAGTACCATTTCGTCACCTGCGGGTGACACCTGGGCCGACACGGCTGAAACAGGCGTCGTCCATCGCCCAAGCACGACGCCAGCGCCAAGAAGGCAGAACGCTTGAAATGTGCACCTGATATTGCTCATACCGGCTCCAATTGTCCGCGAATGGCCAGTCGGATGCAAGTCCCCATCCCTCCAGGAAACCGTCGCAGGCTGCGAGGCTTGTGATTGCAGCAGTACAGTCACCGGACCCGCGAGTAGTCCTCAAAATCGGCGGTCACCGCCTTTTCCATCTTCCGCGCGGCTTCCAGCAGCCAGCCGCGCGGCCTCTTTTTCAAGTCGGCGCGCAAGACGCGCGGCTGCGTGCTGCCGAGGTGGACGTTGGCCGTCTCCCAGCCCATGGCGTGCAACAGGCGGATCTCGTCGCGCTCTTTGGGCAGCGCGGAAAGCTCGATGCGCGAACAGTCCGGCGCCAGACGGCGGACGATCCAACGCTTCTGCAAGCGCACGAAAGGATCGCGGCAGCGCACCGAGCGGTCCAGAATCTCCTGGTAGAGAATGGGTGCCGTGCCTTTACCCTCTTCCGCCCAAACGCACGCGGAGGGCGCCAGGGCTTTGGCCTCGCGCGCCACTGATCCACCGCGCCACTCGGCGATGGCCACGTACCGCTGGCGGCCCAGGCTGCCCAGCCCCGCCACGCGGTGCACCATTCGCCAGGTGAAACCGCGCTCCGGCATCATCCTGGCAATGCCCTTGATGGCTCCGGCCGGCGGCTCTTCCTTCACGTTCTCGAGGGCGTCCAGCTTTTCCCAAAACGCCTCCGGCTGGTGCAGGCGCGCGGTGGCCATGGTGCGCAGCGCCACGTGATGCTCGGCCAGCGCAAACGGACGACCGCCGGCTTCGACCGCCTCGGCATAGCCATCGAGAATGGCCGCGATTCCGGCTTTCGGCTCGCAGGTCATCTTCGCCAGCAGCGCGCTGGCAGCCAGCCGGATGAGGTCGTTGGTGTAGGGAAGCCGCCAGGTTTCATCGAAATCGTTGATGCCCCAGATGAGCCGGCCTTCGATATCGCGCCACGTCCCGAAGTTCTCGACGTGCAGATCTCCGACGGCCAGCACGCGGGGGGCGCGCGCCGCCTCGCCGCAGACCTCCGTCCAAGTCTGCGCCCAGCGGTAATAGGTGGAGCGCATGAACGGAAACGGCGCCAGGCGCATCTGCTCGTGCTTGAGCTGGAGATCGGCCTCTATAAGGCGCAAATGCCGCGCCAGCCACGCTTCATATTTCGCGGTTGCTTTGTCGATCTTCATGCGGACCTCGAACCTATTCCCCGGCCAGCGCCGGTGTCAACATCCACTTCAGCACGCCCTTGGGCTGGGATCCCTGGCGGTCGCAATCCACGCGCACCAGCGCCCCTTTCTTCATGTCCACTTCGAGCGCCGGGCTGCCCAGAAGAAACGCCGCCAAAGAGCTCATGAGAGGCTCGTGGCTCGCCAGCAGAACGGAGCCTTCCTGGTGGCGCGAGCGGATCTCCTCCCACAGGTCGATTGGCGACGCATCCGCCAGCAGCGCCGGGGTGCGCACCACCTTGCCCTGGTATCCGAGCGTCTCGATGGCCACGTCGGCGGTCTCGACGGCGCGGCGGTAGGGGCTGGATAGGATCAAGTCCGGCGCCACGCCGGCGGCCCGCGCGCGCTTCAGCACGCGCCGCAGTTTCTCTCGTCCCTCGCTGGTGAGCGCGCGCTCGGAATCCGCGTGTCCCTGCCGGGCATCCTCGGCGATGCCGTGCCGCAACAGGTAAATCTGCATTACTCTTTGGCCTTGCGCGCCACACGCTTGCGCGGCCGCACCCGGAGCAATTGCAGCCGCTTGATCTGGCGCTGCAACTCGCGGAAGATCCGGTCGACGGGCTGGGAGGCGTCGATCACGCTGAAGTCGTAGCGCTCCACCATGGTGTCCAAAGCCTTGATCAAGCGGGTCTGGTAGCGCACGAAGCTCTCGTACATATCCGGCCCGAAGCGAAGGTCCATGCCGCTTTCCCAGTAATCGAACGCGCCGCGGCCCATCACCACCCGCGAGACCAGGTGCTCGACGTCGGTGCGCAAGTAGAAGACCGCGTGCGGCGCCAGCGCAAACCCCGCCACCTGCTCGATCCACCGGCGGTCTTCGCCGCGCGCAATGGCCCTGGCCATGATCGAGAATATGTAGCGGTCGATGAGCACGACGAAACCGGCGCGCAGGGCGGGCATGATCTCGTTCTCCAGCCGGTCCGCAAAATCGGTGGTGTAGAACAGGGTCATGGTGATGGGGCCCAGGGTGTTGCCTTGCTTGGCCATCTGGATACCCTTGCCCGCCAGCGCCGAGCGCGCCATACCGGTATCGATCACCGCGTGGCCTTCCTGTTCGAGCCACTGGCGCAGCAGGGCGATTTGCGTGCTGCGGCCCACCGCGTCCGGTCCCTCGATGACAATCAGCTTGCCCTGGAGCTCGGAAGTGTCGACGCCCGGGAGCGGCTCGCTATAGAACTGGAGCGACTGCGGCTTGCGCATTGAACTCTCCTCCCGCCGGCTGATGCAAGACGCCGTTCTTCAAACTGTCGCCCAGCACGTTCATGACGATGTCGCGCATCTGCCGTTGCTGCTCTTCGATGGACAGGGTGGCGTCGATGATGTGGAACCCGACCTCTTGCGCCATGCCTTCGTACTCGTCGAGAATGCGGCCCTGGAAGATGCGGAAACTCTCTTCCACGTCGCGCGCGAGTCCCAGGTCCATGCCGGCTTCATAGTATTTCAAGGCGTCGCGCCCGCCCAGGATGCGGCCCAGCGCGACGTCCAGCGGCACCCGGAAATAGAAGGCGATGTTGGGGTGCATGGCGAAGCGGTAGAGGTTGCGCACCCAGCGGCGGCCGACCCCGCGCGCCACGTCGCGCGCAAAGGCCGTGTAGGCGTAACGGTCGGCGCACACGATGGCGCCCGACTTCACCAGCGGCAGAATGTAGCTTTCCATGCGGTCCGCGAAATCCGTGGCATGGATCAAGCTGAATGAGGTGGGGGTGAACATCTCCTTCTTCTTGCCGCGCCGCGTGGCCTGGCGCACCAGGGGCGAAGAGTTCCACTCGCTGAAGGCCACCGCGTAGCCTTGCGAGCGCAACCAATGGCTCAGAAGCGAGATTTGAGTGGATTTTCCGGAACCGTCGATCCCCTCCACCACGATCAGCTTGCCGCGGTACCGGTTGGGAACAAAAAGAGACATAAGAGAATGGCGCTAAGAGTCATTCTACCGCCGGCGCCTCCGGCTTGTGTTACGATCTCGCCATGAAGAAAATCCTTTTCTCAGGCTTTCTGTTGGTTTCACTCTCATGGGTTTTGCCGGCCGCACCCAAGACCTTCGACATGTACCTGATCGATACCGAGGGTGGCAAGTCGCTGCTACTGGTCTCACCCTCGGGCGAGAGCATGTTGATCGATACGGGCTTTCCCGGAAGCGACGACCGCGACGCGAAGCGTATTGCGGAGGCCGTCAAGGCGGCAAACCTGAAGCAAGTCGATCACCTGGTGACCTCACACTACGATGGCGACCATGTGGCCAATGTGGCGGCCACCGCAGCCAGGGTGACGATCAAGACCTTCTACGACCACGGTGACGCCGCGGTCAAAGATCCGAGGACTACTGAATCCGTGCGGCAGTATTTTGCGCTTGCGGCGAAGGCCAAGCGCGTGGTGGTGAAACCCGGCGACAAGATTCCCTTCAAGGGTATCGACGTGCTGGTGCTGACCGCCGGCGGCAAGCACATCACCACTCCGGTCAAGGGCGGGGGCGCGCCGAATCCGTACTGCAAAGACACGCAGCCGATGAAATGGACCCGCACCGACGAGGACAACTCCGAGAACGGCAACGCCGTCGGGCTGCTCTTCACGTACGGCAAGTTCCGCATGGTCGACCTCGCCGACCTCACTTGGAACCGGGAAATGGAGTTGATGTGCCCGAACAACCCGATCGGGTCGGTGGACCTGTTCATGGTCAGCCACCACGGCAACGATATCTCGAACTCGCCCGCGCTGGTCGATGAGCTGCACTGGCGGGTGGCCCTCATGGACAATGGCGCCAACAAGATCGGAGCTGATTCGGTGATGAAACTCCTGCGCGCGGCGCCGGGGATGCAGGCTCTCTATCTGTCGCATTACTCGGTGCGCGCCGCGGCGGACAATCCTCCCGAGGAATTCATCGCCAACATCGTGCAGGATTGGAAGGACCCCCAAGATGGCAAGTGGCTCAAGGTGTCGGTGGACAAGGATGCCAACATCACCGTGACCAACGGCCGGACGAACGTTTCCAAGACCTATAAGAGATAGCTGAGGCTAAAACTGCGCCAGCCGCGCGAACAGGCCGGCCAGGGCGCCGCCGAGCAATGGACCTGCCACGGGGATGGCCGCATAGCGCCAATCCGATCCGCCCTTGCCGGCCACCGGCAGGAGGGCGTGCGCGATCCGCGGGCCCAGGTCTCGCGCCGGATTAATGGCATAACCGGTGGTTCCACCCAGGCTGAGACCGATGCCCCATACCAGGCTCCCCACCAGGTAAGGTCCCAGACCCGCCGAGGGACCGCCGGCCGCCATGGCTTTGGAGAAGATGGCGCTCACCACGAGCACCAGCACGAACGTGCCGATGACTTCGCAAAGCAGGTTGGCGGCCGGCTGCCGGATGGCCGGAGAGGTGCAAAAGCAACCTCGCTTCTTGCCCGCTTCGGGGGTCTCGCTCCAGTGCGGCAGGAAGTAAAGCCACACCAGCGTGGCGCCGGCCATGGCTCCCATGATCTGCGCCCCGGCAAAAGGCGCCAGCTTGCTGAAATCTCCGGAGCTGACGGCAAAGCCCAGGGTGACGGCGGGGTTGAGATGAGCGCCCGGGCTGCCGCAGGCGATGGCCGTAAACACGCCCGTCATGACCGCCAACGCCCAACCGGTGGCAATGACCATCCATCCGGCGCCCTCCGCATAAGACTTCTTGAGGTTGACATTCGCGACCACGCCGTTCCCCATCAGAATCAGCACCAGGGTCCCCATGAACTCGCCGAAGATTTGTTTGTCCATCGGTTTCTCCCTATTCGGAATCCAGCCAATCGAACGAGCGTGTCACCGCCTTCTTCCACAAGCCGTACATGTGTTCGCGCCGCCCGGCATCCATATTCGGTTTCCAGGTCCGGTCGGCGGACCATTGGGCGCGCAGTTCCTCGAGGTTCTCGAAGAAGCCTATGGCCAGCCCGGCGGCGTAAGCGGCTCCCAGCGCGGTGGTCTCCTTGACCGCGGGACACACCACCGTGCGGTCGAGAATATCGGCCTGGAACTGCATCAGGAGATCGTTTTCCACCATGCCGCCATCGGCGCGCAGCATATCAACGCGGACACCCGCATCCTGCTCCATGGCCTCAACCACCTCGCGCGTCTGGAAGGCTGTGGCTTCCAGCACCGCACGCGCCAGGTGTCCCTTGTTGGTATAGCGGGTCAGGCCGGCGATGACGCCGCGCGCGTTGTGCTTCCAATACGGCGCGTACAATCCGGAGAACGCCGGGACGAAATAGACTCCGCCATTGTCCTCCACTGTCCGGGCCAGCGTCTCGATCTCCGCGCTCTTGCCAATGAGGCCGAAGTTATCCCGAATCCATTGCACCAGGGCGCCGGTAATGGCCACGCTTCCCTCCAGCGCGTAGCTGGCCGGCTGGTCTTTCATCTGGAAAGCCACGGTGGTCAGCAAGCCGCACTTGGACTGAACGATTTCGCGGCCCGTATTCATGAGCAGGAAACAGCCGGTGCCGTACGTGTTTTTGGCCTCGCCGGCGCGGAAGCAGGCCTGTCCGGCCAGGGCGGCCTGCTGGTCGCCCAGGATGCCGGCCACCGGAACGCCCTTCACGGCCTCCAGCGTGGCCACGCCATAGGGTTCGCTGCTGGAACAGATCCTGGGCAGGATCTGCCGTGGGATGTCGAACGCGGCCAGCAATTCCGGGTCCCAATCGAGCGTCCGCAGATTCATCAACTGCGTGCGGCTGGCATTAGTCGAGTCGGTGACGTGGAGTCCGCCCCGGGGACCGCCGGTGAGATGCCAAACCAGGAATGTGTCGATGTTGCCGAACAGAACGTCGCCCGCTTCCGCCTGGTGACGCGCGCCGGCGACATAGTCCAGCACCCAGCGAATCTTCAAGCTGCTGAAGTAAGTCGACAGGGGGAGACCGGTCTGGGCGCGAAAGCGGTCGGGACCTCCGGCGCGCGCGAGCTCGGGGATGTAGTCGGCCACGCGGGTGTCCTGCCACACCAGGGCATTGTTCAGAGGCCTGCCGGTGGTGCGATTCCAGAGAACCGTGGTTTCGCGCTGATTGGTGATGCCGATGGCCGCCAGGTCGCGCGGGCCCAAGGAGCGCTGCTCCATGGCGGCCGCGACCACCTCTTGGGTGCGGCGCCAGATCTCGTCAGGGTCGTGCTCCACCCACCCCGGCCGGGGGTAGATCTGCCGGTGCTCCTTCTGCGCGCTGGCGACGATGGTTCCGGTGCGGTCGAATATAATGAACCGCGTGCTGGTGGTGCCTTGATCGATTGCTCCGATGTAGTCTGGCATGGACTGACCTCTTCGATCCGGCGGAGGGGCCGGCGTCTGAAGCAAGGCAAACGCCTCTCCTCGGCGCCTGCAAGCCGCGGGCGAGGCGCCGAGGTCAGCGCATCTGATTGGCGAGGCCCTTCATGTTTTGGGCGTTTTGCCGACATCCTTGCTGAAACGATCCCTCGATGGCAGCGCACTGATCGCTGAAGGTCGCGCCTTCCAGCACCTGCTTCTTATTGTTGGTCATGACGCCGAGCTGGTAATTGGCGACGCCCAAATAGAAGAGTGCAGGGCCCATCAAGGACGGTTCGCCTTTGATATACGGAAGCGCCGCGCGAAGGCTCTTGTTGGAGAGCGCGTACAGGTTCTTTGCGCCATTCTCGACACCGGCGATCCAGTAGCCGCGGCCCAACCATACGCCTTTCTGGCGCTCCCAATCGGCGGCCGTTTCCTCCTCGGGTTTTTGGCGCGAATTGGCCGCGGCAACCAGCCGGTTGGCGAAGCCGATGGCACGGTCGGACTGCTTCTTCGCCTGCGCGCCGGAGGCCATCACCAGCAACAGGTCCGGGTTGTTGGGGAAGTTCACAATGGCTTTTTCCACGAGGGCTGGGATCGCATCGTCCTTCCCTACCTGGTGGAGCGCCGCCAGGTAGGGCTCGTAACCTTGGTCCAGGTACTTGCTCTTGGGGCTCTGCCGCTCCAGTATTCCCATCAGGTCCACCAGGGTTGCAGGCTCGGACTGGATGGCGGTGGCATACAGCGCATACTCGGTGAACGCTTCAATTTCCTTGGAGTAGGCAATGCGGGTAGGCCAGTCTTCCTTTTCGATCGCGTTGGTGGGCTCGGGGCCGGAAATCACCTTGCGCGCCATCTCGCACGCTTTCACCGCCAGTGTCTTGACCTGGGCGGCATCCTTCTTCGCAGCTGCGTCTCGGAGATTCTGGTACGTGTCGTCCAGTTCGTCGGCGACCACGACGGGTCCGGTCACTAGCAAAATCGCAATTCCCAATGCAGAGAGTTTCATGGCACCTCCTACATAGACTAGCGCAATTATACCTAAGCCGGATTCTAGCATCTCGACATCCGGAATGGGGGGGCGGGCGATACCGCCTGCGCTGGACGGCTGTGTCATCAAGCTGAAAAGACGGGCGTGCTATTCTCCGAGGAGGATGATGTCCCGCGTAAACGCGATTTTGCCCCGGCGAACAGCCTTTCACGCCACACGGATCGCGGGCGTTCTGCTTTTCGCTTTTGCTTCGCTGCTGGCGGCCGATGACCTGCGGGTCTACGCCATCGATGTGGAAGGGGGCAAGTCCACCTTGTACGTTTCGCCAACGGGCGAATCCATGCTGGTGGATACGGGGTACGGCGACTACAACAACCGGGACGCCGACCGCATTGCCGCCGCGGCCCAAGCGGCTGGCGTGAAGCAGATCGATTACCTGGTGATCACGCACTACCATGGAGATCACGTCGGGGGTGTGGCGCAGCTTGCCGCGATGATGCCCCTTCGCGCCTTCTTCGATCACGGGAGCATCTTTGGCACTGTCAACCCGGATGCCAAGGCCGGCTACGATGCCTACGTCGCGCTCCGGGCAAAAGGTCCCCGGACCATTGTGAAGGCCGGGGATACCATCCCCATCCAGGGCATCCACGTGGAAGTGGTCACCGCAGCCGGAGAAGGCATTGCCAAGGCCCTGCCCGGCGCGGGCCAGCCGAACCCGGTGTGCGCCAGCTACCAGGCTCTGGATCCGGATCCCGGAGAAAACGCGCGCTCCATCGGCATGGTGATCGCTTACGGTAATTTCCGGCTGGCCGATCTGGGAGACCTCTATTGGAACCAGGAATACGATCTGGCTTGCCCGAACAACAAACTCGGCGTGGTGGACGTCTACATGACTACGCATCACGGCACCAAGACGTCGGGATCGCCGCAGATGGTGGACGCGCTGCACCCCAAGGTGGCGATCATGAATAATGGAGCTGACAAAGGCGGCTCGAGGCGTGCCTGGCAGACGATTCACGACTCCCCCGGCCTCATCGACTTGTGGCAACTGCACTTCTCGAACGAGGGCGGCAAAACTCACAATGTTCCGGAGGACTTCATCGCCAACCCCAGCGAACCCTGTCAGGGCAAGTGGATCGAGCTTACGGCTCAGAAGGATGGTACATTCACCGTGGTGAACGGCCGCAATGGCTTCCAGAAGACGTACAGGCCGTGAGTGTGCCGCGGGCGATGTTCATCAAAGGAGGTTGGTACCCGTAATGAACCGGGCAAGATTTGTTTCGTTGGCGCTGGCGGTTGTGTCGATTCAATGGAGCGCAAGGGGAGTCCTGGCTCAAGGAACTCCCGCGCGCGGCGAGGAACTGAAGTTCGTGGCGATTGTGACCCGGCACGGGGTTCGTCCTCCGACGGTGAGCAACGACCAGATCAATCCGTATTCGGCCGAGCCATGGCCCCAGTGGGACGTTCCTCCCGGGTATCTCACGGCACACGGCAGGGCCTTGATGAGATTGTTCGGCGCTTATGACCGGGCGCAATTCGCGCGCGCCGGGCTGTTCAATCCATCGGGCTGCGCGGATGCCGGCCACGTCTATTTCTGGGCGGACACCGATGAGCGCACCGTCGAAACCGGCCGCGCCTTGGCGGAAAGCATGCTGCCGGGTTGCACGGTCGAGGTGCACTCGGCACCGGCGGGGACGCGCGACCCGCTGTTCAATCCCGTAACGGCCGCTGTCGTGCGCGCGGACCCCGATTTGGCGGTGGCCGCGGTCTCCGGCCGGATCGGGGGTCACCCGGAGGCCTTGCTGGTGGCGTATCGCCCCGCCCTGGAGGCCATGCAGCAGGTGCTTACCGCGGGCAAGACCGTCAAACAGTCTCTGCTGGAACTGCCGGTGTCGCTTGGTCCGGCCGCGGGCGGCCTGGTGGAGATGCGCGGGCCGTTTGCCACGGCCGCTACGCTGGCGGAGGATTTTCTCCTCGAGTACACCAACGGAATGGAAGGCCACGATCTCGGCTGGGGCCGCCTCACCGAGTCCAACCTGCGGCAGATGATGACGATCCATATTGCGCACGCCGATCTGACGCGGCGGACGCCGCAGATCGGGCGCACGTCGGCATCGAACCTGTTGAGCCATGTGGTGAAGGCCATGGAGCAGGCGGTCACGGGCAAGGCTGTGCCTGGCGCGATTGGCAAGCCGGGGGACAGCATGCTGGTGATCGTCGGCCACGACAGCAACCTTTCCAATATTCAAGGGACGTTGAATCTGACGTGGCTGATTCCGGGTTATCAACCCAATGACACTCCTCCCGGCGGCGCACTGGTTTTCGAGCTGTGGCGCCAAACCGCGGGCGGGGAGTATTCGGTCCGCACTTACTATACGGCACAGACCCTCGAACAGATGCGTCAGGCGCTGCCGCTGACGCTGGATTCGCCTCCGGCCAAGGCGACGGTCTTCGTGCCGGGTTGCGGCACGGCCAAGGAGGGATCGCCCTGCGACTGGACGGCATTTCAACATACGATCGAGACCTCCATCGACCCGGCATTCGTGAAGCCGTAACGCCGGCGCCCCGCTTGACAATTTCTATATTTCAATCATAATTGAATTATAGAAGAATCGGTCATGAGGACCACGCCCGAACAGATCATCCGCTACGCCGACATGTTTGCGGCCATGGGGACGGAATCCCGGCTGCGCATCATGCAGCTGCTGCTTTCGGCGCATCCCGAGGGCATGGTAGTTGGAGAGATTCAGGACGAGCTGGGAATCTCGGCTTCCAACCTGTCCCACCATCTCGAGAAGCTGAAGAACGAGGGCCTGGTGCGAGTCAGCCGGGAAGGAACTTTCCTGCGATGCACGGCCAATACGGAGGCGTTGCAGGAATTGCTGACCTTTCTATACGCCGAATGCTGCACCCGGAACAAAGCCGTCAAGCCCAAAAAGATCTTCCGGATTTGCCGATAGGAGAAATTGATATGAGTACAGAGAATATCACCGAAATCGTAAGAGAGAAGTACGGGCAAGCCGCCCTGCGAGTGACCGGTGGCGGCGGAAGCTGCTGTTGCGGCGATCCGATCTCTAGCGACCTCTACGGCGCGGACCAGACCGGCCAACTGCCCGAGACCGCCGTGCTGGCGAGTCTCGGGTGCGGCAATCCCACCGCGCTGGTCCGGCTGAATCCGGGAGAAATCGTGCTGGACCTGGGATCGGGCGGCGGCATCGACGTGCTTCTGTCCGCCCGGCGCGTCGGCCCGGCGGGCAAGGCCTATGGCCTGGACATGACCGACGAGATGCTCGCCCTGGCGGAAGAGAATAAGCGCCAGGCCGGAGCGGCGAACGTGGAGTTCCTGAAAGGGCAGATTGAGAACATCCCGCTTCCCGACAACTCCGTGGACGTCATCATCTCGAACTGCGTCATCAACCTTTCCGCCAACAAAGACCGGGTGTTGGAGGAGGCTTTCCGCGTGTTGAAACCTGGCGGCCGCTTCGCCGTATCCGATGTGGTCACCAAAGGCGCAGTGCTGCCCGAGATCCGCAAGAACGTTCTGCTGTGGGTGGGATGCGTGGCCGGAGCGCTCGAAGAGAACGAATACCGCGGCAAGCTGGCAGCGGCCGGCTTCGAGCAAATCGACGTGGAACCCACGCGCGTCTACCGCATCGAGGACGCCCGCGAGTTCCTTTCCGGCCAAGGAATCGATGTGGATGCCATCGCATCGGAAGTGGACGGCAAGTTCATGAGCGCGTTCATTCGCGCCGTGAAGCCCGCGTGAGAGTGCGAGCATGGCGCAGCGCCTCGGCTTTTTCGAGCGGTACCTGACCCTGTGGGTGGCGGGCTGCATGGTGGCGGGGGTTGCCCTCGGGAAGCTGGTACCCTCCCTGGTCCAGGTCCTTCGTGGCCTGGAATTCGGCCAGGGCAGCCAGATCAACGCGCCCATCGCCGTCCTGATCTGGCTCATGATTACGCCCATGATGATGAAGGTGGATTTCACCGCCATCCGCAACGTAGGAAAGAAGCCGGCGGGGCTGGTGGTCACGCTGATTGTGAACTGGCTGGTGAAGCCGTTCTCCATGGCGTTTCTGGCGTGGCTGTTCTTCCGGGTGGTGTTCTCCGCGTTCATCGGGCGCGCCGAAGCGGACCAGTACATTGCCGGGTGCATCATCCTGGCCGCCGCGCCGTGCACCGCCATGGTGTTCGTCTGGAGCCACCTGACGAACGGCGATCCCGCCTACACGCTGGTCCAGGTTTCCGTGAACGATCTCATCATGCTGGTGGCCTTCGTGCCGCTGGTTCAGTTCCTTGTAACAGGAGCCTCATCCCTTACGGTGCCGTTCCGGGTGCTGCTGTATTCGGTAATCGTGTTCATCGTGATCCCCCTCGCCGCCGGCACCCTCCTGCGGCGATGGTGGATCGGCCGGCGTGGCAAGGACTGGTTTGAGCGGACGCTATTGCCCCGCTTTGCCCCGGTCACCATCACCGCGTTGCTGGCCACCCTGGTTTTCATCTTTGCCTTTCAGGCGGACAACATCACCAACCGGTTTTTCCACGTTCTCCTGATCGCAGTTCCGATCACGCTACAGGTGTACTTCAACGCCTCGCTGGTTTATGGGCTGATGAAGCTCCTGAAGGTGGAGCACAGCGTAGCGGCTCCCGGCGCGCTGATCGGTGCAAGCAACTTCTTCGAATTGGCCGTGGCGACGGCCATCGCGCTGTTCGGGCCGCAATCCGGAGCCGCGTTGGCGACGGTTGTCGGGGTGCTGGTGGAAGTTCCCGTCATGCTTTCCGTTTGCGCCGCGTGCAACCGCACCCGTCATTGGTTTCCGTTCCAAACTGCCGGATAGACACTATGTCAAAGAGAAGAGTGTTGATTCTCTGCACCGGAAATTCCGCCCGCAGCCAGATGGCGGAAGGCCTGCTGCGCCATGAAGGTGGAGACCGGTTTGAGGTATTCTCGGCCGGCACCAAACCGTCGCGCGTCCGGCCGGAGGCCATCGAGGCGATGGCGGAAATCGGGATCGATATCTCGAAGCACCGGTCTAAATCGGTGGATGAGTTCGTGGGGCAAGACCTCGATTACGTAATCACGGTCTGCAACAACGCCAAAGAAACCTGCCCGGTATTCCCCGGCGCCGCCAGGCGCCTTCACTGGCCTTTCGACGACCCGGCGGCAGTGGAAGGCTCGGACGCGGTCCGCCGGGCCGCTTTCCGCCGGATCCGGGACCAGATCCACGGCAGGATCATGGTGTTCCTGGGTGGGGACGAAAGTACATGCTTCATCCCCTCCCGATAAACGGCATCTTGGTAGCCATCACGGTCATGAACTGCACGTTGGCGTCCAGCGGCAGGTTCGCCATATAGACCACGGCCTCGGCCACGTGCCGCACATCCATTCGGGGCTCGACCATTTTCGTGCCGTCCGCCTGGAGAACGCCCTCCGTCATACGCTCGGTCATTTCGGTGGCGGCGTTGCCGATGTCGATCTGGCCGCAGGCGATGTCGTACTTGCGGCCATCCAGCGAAATGCACTTAGTCAGCCCCGTGATGGCGTGCTTGGTCGCGGTATACGGCGCCGAGTTGGGCCGGGGTGCGTGGGCCGAGATGGAGCCGTTGTTGATGATGCGCCCGCCGCGCGGCTGCTGCGCCTTCATGAGCTTGATGGCCTCTTGCGCGCAGAGGAATGCTCCCGTGAGGTTGACCGCCACCACGGCGCTCCACTGCTCGTAGGTGAGGTCTTCCATCGGAATGCCGGGTGCGCTGAGGCCGGCGTTGTTGAAGAGCACGTCCAACCGGCCGAAAGTTTCCCTGGTTCGGGCGAACAACTCCCGCACCCGGTCGGATTGAGCGATGTCGGTGGGCACGCAGAGCATCCTGGCATCGGAGGGTTGAGCGGATCGGGCGGTTCGCTCGAGTTCCGCGGCCCGCCGCCCGGCCAGCACCACGGAATAGCCCGCGGAGTGCAGGGCCAGGCTGGCCGCGCGGCCTATGCCGCTGCCGGCGCCAGTCACCAGCGCGACCTTGCCATGGGCGTTCATGATGGTTTTATTCTACGGCACGAGCTTGACCGGCGCTTGCCAGAAGGCCGCCTTCCGCCCATTCGGATCCACCACGCTCACCTGGCAGTCGTACCGGCCCGGCCGCAGCTTATTCAGCGCCAGGCTGAAACGGAGCGGCAGCGCTTTCGACTTGGGGTCCAACCCTTCCGTCACCGCCAGCGGCGGAGTCTCGAACGCCTTGGTCTGCCCGTGGTAAAACGTCACGAAGGCCACCAGCGGCTGGATGGCCGTGACCCCGCGCTCGTAGGCCTGGAGATACACGTACATATCCCGGCTCTTGCTGAACACCCGTGTCACGCTGGGAATCAGTTTCTGCCCGTCCTGAATTAGCGGGTTGACCACCGGCCCTTTGTCCTTCGCGCTGAACAGCGCATCCTTCAGGTCCACGCGCTGCCCGCTCAGCACCACCGAGCTGATGGGAATCCGCTTCAGCTCTTTGTTCAGGTTGGGAATTACGAAGTTTTTGGTGTAGGTTCCGATTCTGCCGGTCTCGTCGTCGCGGGCCAGAACCTTGAAGGTGTAAGCCCCTGGAAGCAGCGTGAAGCCGGTGTCGTATTGAATAGGTTGCCGGGCGAGCTGGGCCGCGGTTTCGCCGCTCAGCTTGATATCCACCTTGTCGCGCACGTTGGCCATGGTGGAGCCGTACTCGTCCTTGACCTCACCGATGAAATCGATGAGCGTGTGTTCCGCGCCGCGGCGCCGCGCCAGCGCCAGCTCACTGCCCGGAATCTTCATCACCACGGGCACATAATACTCGGCGGAATTCAGTTGGAAATAATCCACCTCCATGGCGATAGTCAGTTCCGTGATCGGATCGCCCAGCATCAGCGCATCTTGTAGTTGCCGTTCCTTGTCCACCGTGGTGAACTTAGCGAACTCCTTGCCGGCATAGTAACCCTGTCGATAACTCAGTTTGGCGGATGAGTCGCCGCTGTAAGCGATCTTGATTCGGCGGAAGCGCCCATCCAAAGCCTGGTTAGCAGAGTAATAGCCGAGTATGTAGTAGCTCGAAATCGACTGCTCCGCCTGCACGATTCCCACAGTCAGGTCGTTATTGTCCAGCAGCGCCTTCCCGCCCGTATCCGCCGCCAGCGCGTACAACGTATCCTGCGACTGCTGAAAATTGTTGACGTTGGCCAGCGCCGAATTGCCGGAGTACATCCCCAGCCCGCCCGGCGATCCGCGGGTGGCATCGCCCAGCGGAGCCTGCGCCACCAACCCGCGCGCGTCGATCGAATACAGGGACACGTTGGCGCGGATGGCGGCGTTGGTGGTGGCCTGAAACTGCGCCTGGTTGTCGACGCCGCTCAGCCGCAGGCCACTGGCGAAGTAGATCAGCACCTTCTTCTCGTTGAGCGTCCCCAGCATTTTGGCCGCCGTCTGCAAAGCGGCCAGTTGGCGGTCGGTGTTGAAGAGGTTGAATTCGGTATCGTCCTCGCCGAACGCCGTGCCCGTATCGGCGCTGCTGTCGTCGTCGTCGGTGAACTCGAATCCCTGCGCCTCGCCAACAAACAGTTTGTTGACCGTCTTCTCCAGGTCGTCGCGATTGTCGGTGAAATCCCGCAGCACGTGGACGCCATCGGAAAACGACAGGATGGCCATCAGGTCCGACGGCGCCATCTGCGTCCTGATGAACTTGATAGCCGCGGCTTGCGCGCGCAACTGGTCCGGGACCGGCATGGCGCTCATATCGAAATACAGCGCCAGCAGGCGCCGGTCTTTGTAGCGGACATCTCCGGGACGCTCGGGCGCGATCTGGCCCCGCGTCACCGGCGCTACCTGGTCTCCGACCGGCGCTGGCGCTAGAGCGGGCGCTGCTGCCGCCACCGGCGCGGCTGGCGACGTCCCCTGCAAGGTCTGGTATTCGCAGAAACTGACGGTCTGCACCACCCCGTCTTCGGTGACCACGAAATCCTTCGCGGTCAGACCCTCGATCGGCTTGCCGCTCTTATCCGTGACCGAAACCGTCTCCACCACCAGTTGCGTGTTCACCGTAATCTTCACCGGCCCCTGCGCCAGCAGGCCGAGAGCCAGCAGTATCGCCGTTCCCCATCGCATGTTTCAGAACCTCCAACGCAGCGTGGCCTGCACGCTGCGCATGGCATTGGCTGCGTTGGGCAGCCCGAACTGCGCGCTGTTCTCCGTTGCGTTCCAACTGGGAAACGTCACATGGTTCAGCGCGTTGGTGGAATCGAATCTCAGGTCGAAGTCCCCAAAGGAGCGCCCCATCGAAGCGTTCAGCGCAAACTGGTCCGGACCGGTGATCGAGTTCCTCCCCGCGTCGCCCCACAACCCGGCCGCGGCCGCCACGTACGCCGCCGGGTTCAGGAAGCGGCCCGCGGGAGCCGCATAAACCGGCGCTCCGGTGTAATCCGGCCGGATGCTGCCGGTCACGCCCGTGTTCCGCACCGCCGCTATATAAACCGGGGTCAACGGCATGCCGCTGCCCGCCGTGATGTTGGTGATGAACGTCCACCCTTTGAAAGCCGCCCCCTTCCAGCCGCGCAACAGCGTTCCGCCGCCGACTCCTATCCCGGTAGTGTATTGCACCTGCGCCGTCACCAGGTGGCGCTGGTCGAAATTCGAAAGTCCGCGCTCCGCGTCCAGGTTGAGCCAGTTCTGCGCAATCACCTGGCTTCCCTGCCCTCTGCCGCCCAACGCGGCATCGTCAATCGCCTTCGCGAATGTGTATAGCAGGCTCGCCGTGAAACCGTTGTGCAGCCGCCGCCGCAATTGAACCAGCCCCGCTTCGCGCGTCGAATTGCCGTTCGAGGCCATGTAAGCATACCCCGCAGGGCACGCCGGGCACGGATTCACCGCCCCCACCGGATAAGTATTCGGCAGAAACACCTGCACCGCCCGCGTCCCTTTGATGCCGAGATAAGTCACGGTCATGACCATCGAACCGGGCAGGTCCTGTTGCACCGACAGGTCCCAGTTGTGCGAATAACCGGCGCGGAAATTCGGATCAATCGCGAACGTGTTGGTGGTTGTGGAGGGCGACGCATTAAACCCGTTGGCCAGCGTCAGCGGATTGGCCGGGCTGTTTTGTACGCTCAAGCTTTTCGACAACGGGGATTGCTGTGCCATCTGCGTTGCAATTGGCTGGTAGATCGAGGTGTTGTAGTAGAGACCGTATCCCGCCCGAATCAGCGTGGAGGTTCCAAAAAATGGGCGCCACGAGATCCCCACGCGCGGCTGCAATGCATGTTGGTCGGGCTGAACCAGCGAACTCGGATAGCGCTGCCCGGTCAGCGGACCCGTGGGGTCGCTGCCCTCGACCGGCGCTTCCGCCGCGAATCCCGGCGTCACGTCCAGGTTCACCAGCCGGCCATATTTCTCCGCAATGGGCGAATTGAATTCCCAGCGCACGCCGGCATTCACGGTGAGTCCCGGGCTCACCCGCCAGTCGTCGGTGAAATACGCGTCGTAAGACGCCGCCCGAAAGTACTTGTCCGCGTTGCCGAAGGCAATCGCGCTGGTGTCCGGAACTCCCAACAGAAAATCGGCGAAATCGCTGCCCGTAGCCGCGCCCGTGAAGGTAAAGGTGCCGCGCGGGTTCTGCTGCCCGAGCAGGTTGAATTGCTGCCTGCGGTAATCGGAGCCAAAACTGATGTTGTGCGGGCTGCGCGTCCAGTATCCGGTAAACGATGTGCCGCTGGTCTGGTTGCGCGTGAGGGACAGCGCGGCGTCCGAGAGCGTCGCAATACCGCTGGAAAAAGACAGGTTCGGCGGACCCCAGTTCCCCGGGTCCTGGTCATTGCCCGTGATTCCCGCTTCGCCCGAGACGTTTTCGCGGTTCGCGAAATACGGCGTGGTGCGCACCGTCATGCGGCTGAACTGATATCCCAGGCTGAAACTCAGCCGCGGGCTGGCCATGTACCGCCAGGTGGCATTGGCGTTCAACCCGGTGGTATTGGTGGTGTCGTCGAAGCCGAACACGTTCGGCCCCGCGTTCCGTGCATTGCGGTAAGCGAAGCTGCCGTTCACAAAGTTCTTCCGGTTGAGTATTCTGTTCGCGCGCCCCTGCAAGTCGTCCTGATGGGTGATGCTCACCAGCGGAATCTGGTAGTTGTAACCCCCGGTCGCCGGAAAATTCGGCAGCGGATAGAACCCCAGCAGCGCCGTGGATTGCGGCGCGATCCGGCTCGCCGGAATCGCGTTCTCTGGAAACGGCTGCCCATTGCTTGGATCGGCAATCGCCTGCGAGAAATCTCCGGCCCGCATCGCCTGAGTTGGCATCAGGCTGCTATTGGTGCTGTCAGTGCGGTCGCGGGTCGCCTGGTAATTCAGGAAGAACTGCCCGTTCCCGTTGAGCAGGTGCGGAATCTTGAGCGGCCCGCCGAAGGACGCTCCGGCCCGCATGTGGTCGTACGCCGGTTTCGCCGTGTTCTGGCCGGTGAGCGAATACGGCCGCGCGTCCAGCGCCGAATTGTCCAGAATGAAACTCAGGTTGCCCTGGTACATCGATCCCGGCCCTTGGCGCGCGTTGCCGATGGCGCGTCTCTCAATGGCGCCGCTGCTGCTGCCGCTCACCACCATGGCATCGGACGCAGTCTGATTGAGATCGCCCGCCGCCCCACCTTCGTTTTCCATCTCCGCGCCCGGGCCCGCCTGTGCCGCGCCCTCGCCGGCTGCATTCACATCGGCGCGTTGATATCCGGCCTGCGGGTTGGAGGCGGTTGCGCCCTTCGGATTCGCGGCTTTCTTGCCGGGCTGGGCGCCACCGGCCGCCGCGGCCGTCTGCTGCCCTGCGGCGGGCGGCATTGCGGACGCGTGAATTTCATCGAGCGGCATCACCTTCAGTTCCCAAACCGGGCTGGGCGCGTCTGGCGCAACGGTTACTTCCTGCTTGATCGTGGCGAAGCAAAGCATCTCGACTTGAATGGTCCAAACGCCATCGGTCAAGTCGGGAAACGAATAAGCGCCCCGCTGGTCCGTCACGGCGACGGATTTCTTGTCGCCTCGGGTCGCAGTCACCGTGGCGCCTGGAACCGGCAGGCCGTTGAAGGTGACCTGTCCGTGATGCTCGGCGGCCGCCAGGCCAAAAACGGCAAGCCAGGCGACGGCTGCGTGCCTGAGGCCGTCAATTCTCAACCGGCGCCTTCTCCAAGTGGTCGATGACCAACAGATCCACCGGGCCTTTTCTCTGCTCTAACTTTAGCCCGAGCTGCTCCTGAAGGGCGGCAAAAAGATTGGGATTGGATTGGGCGTCCGGCGCGCTCGCCATCGGCATTCCCCCTCCGCCTTCGCCCGGAGGCGGAGCACCAGGAGGAGGCGGAGTAAGGCCCCCTAACATCCTCATGCCCGCGAGGCCCTCCGGCGCGAAGTACATGGTGATATCGTAATTCCCCTTCAGCCCGGTCATATCCACCACGGGGAGGTCAAACTGGACCGACAGCATTTCGGCCAACCCGGCCATCGACTGTCTATTGGCCGTCAGGCGGACATTCCCATTCATGAAAATCATCGACGCACCGCCGCGTCCCCCCATTCCGGGAGGCATCACCGGGAAGCCGTCCCTGCCCATCGGGAGTTTGCCCGGGGGAGGAGGAGGGCCATCCGCGGCCGGGCCGCCAACCTTGGGGGCGTCGCCCTCTTTGGGGGGAGGGTCGTCCACCGATTCCTTCAGTTTCGGCCCGTTCTTTCCCACCACCAGCGCATACATGGGCAAATCTCTCTTTTCCCGGTGCAGCGTCAGCTTGAAGCGCTCCGCCAACAGGTTCTGCAGCATCACCATGAACTGTTCCTTGGTGGCGCCGCGCGGCAGTTTGGCGACAATGTCGTATCTCTCGGAATCCAGCCAGCCCGGTCCGGAGATCTGGAAGCCCTTCACTCCGTACGCGTTCGTGAGGACGTTCTTCAGCGTGACATTGGAATAACTAATCTGGCCGGGGTCGGGGGTTCCAGGACCGCCGCGCATCCCCATGCGAATGAAGTTGCCGGTGATCGGCGCGGCCGGCTTGACCGAAGCGACTTCGAATGTCGGCGAGTTCTCCGCCGTCTGCGCGAAGGCCGCGCAGGATGTGAAAACCACCAGGCTGGCGCGCATGATTACACGTAGCATGTCCGGAATCTCCTTCGATTTCAATGTAATCTATGACGAGCGGGCGCGTAAAATGTTAGACCGTCGGGACAGAGTGGTCAGTCCCCTACGGCTTTCCTCAGCGCCTCGGCCAGAATTCGCTGCTTCTCCGGCCCGAGCTTCTTCCCCTCCGCCGTCACGTAGAACACATCGATGGCTTTGTGCGCCTGGGTGTCGATCAGCACCACCTCGATGTTGCCTCCGTTGGAGGAAATCGCCGAGGCCAGGTCGTAGAGCAGGCCGGGACGGTCTTCGGCCACAATCTCCACCAGCGTCGCCGTGTGGCCGGCCTCCGAGTTGAATGAGACCGTGGCGGGGATGCGCGCTTTGCGGCTGGGCAGCACGGGCTTCGGCCGGTTGCGCAGCAGCTCGCGAACGTCCGTCTTGCCCGCCAGCACGCGCTCAGTGGTGGCGCGCAGGCGGCCCGCCTCCGTGGGATTCAGATCCAGCGTGCGCAAGGGATCGTCAAACGTGAACGTGTCCAGCACCAGGCCGCGGCGGTTAGCAAATGCCTCGGCCTTGAGAATATTCATACCGAAACTGGAAAGCGTTCCGGCCACCGAGGCGAACAGGAATGGGCGGTCCGCGGCCACCAGCGTCAGTTGCCAGGCCGATTCCAGCCGGCGGATGTCCACGGCCACCCCGCGCGGCGCCCCCCGGGTCCGGCCTTTCTCTTCGAGCGCCATGTGCTCGTCGATTTCCTGCTCGGTGTGGGTTCGCAGGTAGCGGGTGGGAAAGCCTTCGAGGAATGCGATCCGCTCGGGCGGGCCGGAGGGGATGGCTTCAATGCGCTCCGTTTCCAACTCCCGAGTCAGCTCGTTGTAGACCGCCAGGTAGAGCTGCCAAAGCTGCTCGGCGCGCCACGGCGTCATGACGTTGGGGTTGACGGCGCTGATGTCGGCATACGTCACCAGGGTCAGCGCCTTGAGCCGCTCGACGGTCTCCATCTGGTGCGCTACGTCGCGTATGGTCTGCGGGTCGTACAGGTCGCGCGTCTGCATCACGGCGGAAAGCTCGAGGTGCTTGCGGATCAGAAAGAGCGCGGTTTCGCGGTCCGGCGCCGGCATCTGGATGCGCGCCATGGCCCCTCGCGCCAGGCGCACGGAGGCATCCACGGGACCCTCGCCGGGCACCCCTTTGCCCACATCGTGAAACAACAGCGCAAACATCACCACCGACGGCTGCTTCACTTCCGCCAGCAACTCCGCATAACCCGCCGGCAGGCTCCTGAGGTTCTGCATGGTGACCACGGTGTGCTCGTCCACGGTGTAGCGGTGAAAGAAGTCGCGGATCACCAGGCATTCGATCCGCTCCATCTCCGGAAAAATGGCCGCCAGCACGCCGGTTTCGTGCATCGACCGAACGGCCAGCGGCGCGTGTGGAAGGGAGAGGATCTGGTTCAGCGCGGGCCATACGGGCCGCGGCTCGGCGAAGTGCGCGCGCATTTGGGCGAGCCGCGATTCGATCCGCTGCTCGGCCTCGAAGGAAAGACGAATGCCGTGGCGCGCCACGAATTCGAACAGGCTCAGCACCAGCCCCGGCTCCACGTCCAGGCGTTGCGGCGCGCGGAAGTGGACGCGCTCCCGATGCACCGTGAAATCGGCGTTCGAGACGCGCGAGCGCCAGTCGCGGAACTGCGCGAAGAGCGAGCTGAATTGGGCCTCGCTCGAATCCAGCGCGCGGATGGCGGCGCGGTAAACGACGCGGGCGTGGCGATAGTACTCGCGCATCCATCGGGCGGCGTCGCCGTCCCGCCATAGCTCCGCGATAGCGTCCTGGGCGTCGAACGACAGCGCATTGTTGTCGCGCCCCGACTGGCAATGCAGATAGCACCGCAGCCGCCCCAGAAAACGGAAGGCGGCCTGCAGTTCCGCTGCCGCCCCGTCCCGCGTCCCATGCAGTTGATCGAGCCAGCAGACTAGCTGATGATCGCGCAGGCCGCCGGGAGTCTCTTTCACGTTCGGCTCCAGGTGATAGAACGTGCCGGCGTACTTCGCGTGGCGGGCGCGCGCCAGTTGCGCCAGGTTGCGGACCAGCGGCCCGCGGTTGCCGTGGATGAAGCGCGGCAGCTTGTCCGCCACGCCGGCATAGAGAGCGCGGTCGCCGGTCAGGTAGCGCTGGTCGAGCAGGCTGACGTTCAGCTCGATGTTGCGGTCGTGAACCTCGGTGCACTCGGCGGGCGTCCGGACGGAATGGCTGACGCGCAGGCCGGAGTCCCACAGGTGCCGCAGAAACACCGCGATGGCGTCTTTCGAGGCCTCGGCCAGCTTCTCGGACTCGAACAGCAGCAAGAGGTCCACATCCGAGTACGGGAACAACTGGCGGCGGCCATAGCCGCCCACCGCGAGCAGCGACAAACCGGCTGGCGCGGTCGGAATCAGCAACTCCGCCGCGGCCTCGAGCACCAGGCGGTCCACTTGCCCGGTGCGCTCGGCCAGAGCGGTCGCGGCATCGCCGCTAGCGAGGAAGTCCCGTCGGATGGAAGCCAGTCCGTCGCTAGAGGGCCGATTCTCCACGATCGTCGTTCCGGATGCGTATGGCTTCGGCCACGTCGTAGACGAAGATCTTGCCATCGCCGATCTTGCCGGTGCGCGCGGCCGCGGTTAGGGTTTTGAGAACTTCTTCGAAGCGGCTGGAGGGCACCACCATTTCCAGCTTGACCTTGGGCAGCAGGTCCACGTTGTACTCCTGCCCCCGGTACACCTCCTTGTGCCCCTTCTGACGCCCGTGGCCGCGGACCTCGCTGATGGTCATGCCGTCGATGCCGATGCCTTTCAGCGCTTCTTTCACTTCGTCCAGTTTGAACGGCTGGATGATAGCCTCGATTTTCTTCATGTTAGTAATCCTAACTCGACTCAGGTCACGACTCGAAGATATACCCTTCTTCGCCGTGCATGCTGACATCCAGACCCTCGATCTCTTGCGTCTTGGTGACGCGCAACCCTACGGTCAAGTCGCAGATTTTCAGAATAACCAGCGTGCCCACGATGGCCAGAACCCAGGCGATGGCGCAGGCGATGAACTGGTTGAGCACCTGCCCGCCGTTGCCGTCCACCAGGCCCAGGGGCAGCGTGTGGCCGGCGGCGTCCTTCAAACCCTCATTCACGGCGCTGGTGGCGAAGACGCCGGTTAGCAAAGCCCCCAGCGTTCCACCGGCCCCATGCACGCCGAAAGCATCCAGGGAATCGTCGTACCCGAACCTGGCCTTGACGCGAGTGACCATCAGGTAGCACACCACGCCCGCGCACAGTCCGATGAGGAGCGCCGGAAACGGCTTGACGAAGCCCGACGCCGGCGTGATGGCCACCAGACCCGCCACGCATCCCGAGATGGCGCCCAGGACGCTGGGCTTGCCGCTCAGCAGCCATTCCGCGGCCATCCAGCCGAGCGTGGCCGCGGCGGCGCCGAACTGCGTCGCCACAAACGCGCTGGTGGCCAGGCCCGAAGCCGCCAGCGCGCTGCCGGCGTTGAATCCGAACCATCCCACCCACAACAGGGAGGCGCCGATAACACTGATCACCAGGTTGTGAGGCTTCGACGGAAAATCGGGATACCCCACCCGTTTCCCCAGGTACAGCGCGCAAATCAGAGCCGAAACTCCGGAAGTAATATGCACCACCGTTCCGCCGGCGAAATCGAAACAGGGAATCCGGCCGCCGAGAAAAGCGTTCAGCAGCCCGCCCTTGCCCCACACCATGTGCGCCATCGGGCAATACACCAGGAGGGACCACAGCACCATGAACAGCAGCATGGCGCTGAACTTCATGCGCTCGGCAAACGCTCCGCAGATCAATGCGGGGGTGATGATGGCGAACATCAACTGGTAAACCATCAAGGTTTGCTGCGGGATGGTGGGCGCGTAATCGGGATTGGGCGCGCTGCCCACATTGTTCAACAGCGCGAAATGCAGGTTCCCCACGAAAGGCGAAGGCCCGCCGAAAACCAGGCTGTAGCCTACTACCGCCCAGATGACCGTGACCACGGCCATGAGGATAAAGCTCTGCATCATGGTGCCGAGAACGTTCTTTCGCCGCACCAGCCCGCCGTAAAAAAGGGCCAGGCCGGGGCCTGTCATCATGAGGACCAGCGCGGCGCTGGTCAACATCCAGGCGTTGTCTCCGGCGCTTTGCGCCGATTTAGTGGCGGCTTCGAGGGCCGCCATTCTGGATTGGATATCGGGGTTTGCCTGCGCCAACAGGGCCGCGGGCGTAGAAAGGAGTGCAAGCGCACAGAGCTTGACTAGTTGTCTCATCGTGGGACCGTTTAGCGAACTGGGCTGTCAAAACCTAGTGTCCCCCATGGATTCGGCGCCCGAAGACGGAACTTTCTATGGGCCGGATTGGAATTTTTTATTCGCGGACGAGGACCAGATCACCGGCGGCCTGCTGCCAGGTCTCGCCACGGTACTCTATGAGGATATGCGCTTCGACGAAGTGGCCCAGAACCAGATCCTCTATCCGGAAGACAAGATCCCCTTCGCGCGCCTCGTGCCCATGGGGATGCAGCACGTGGTGGCTATGTTCGGAGCCACCGTGCTCGGCCCCATCCTGATGGGATTCAACCCGCAAACGGCTTTGTTCTTCACCGGCATCGGAACCCTCATCTTCATCCTCACCACGCGCCTCAAAGTTCCCAGCTACCTGGGCCCGAGCTTCGCCTTCATAGGCCCGGTTCTGGCCGTGACCGGGGGCGACGCATCCAAAGTCCCATTCGCGTTGTGCGGGATCGCCGCGGCCGCGGTTCTCTACGCCGCCGCCGCGCTGGCCACCATGCGCTGGGGATCCGGCTGGATCGACCGCCTCATGCCGCCGGTGGTCACCGGAACCGTGGTGGCCATTATCGGCGTGAACCTGGCCCCCTCGGCGGTAGCCAATGCCATCAACGCCGAATCGACGGTCTCGAGCGCCGCCGATTTCACCCGCCTGGGCATCGCCGCCGCCACCTTCCTGACCGCCGCTCTGGTCTCCATCTACCTGAGAGGCTTCTTACGGCTCCTTCCCATTCTGATGGGGGTGATTGTGGGTTATGCGCTTTCCGCGTTCTTCGGGATTCTGAACCCGCATGCTGTGGACCACATCCGCACCGCCGCCTGGATCGGATTGCCGCCGTTCCGCACCCCGGCATTCAGCCTGAACGCGATTCTGGTGATCGCGCCGGTCTTCATCGTGCTGGTGGCGGAGAACAAGGGGCATCTCGCCGCCATCTCAGGCTATATGGGCCGCGACCTCAACCCCCAGCTTGGCCGCGCCTATCTGGGCGACGCCCTAGCCACTCTCGTCTCCGCGATGGGCGGCGGGACCCCGCAAACCACTTACGCCGAGAATATGGGCGTGATGGCCATCACGCGGGTCTTCAGCACTTACAACTTCATCATGGCGGCTTGCATCGCGATTCTGCTGGGACTCTGCCCCAAGTTCGGCGCCATCATTCAATCCATTCCCAACCCGGTCCTGGGCGGCACCACGCTCATCCTCTACGGCCTGATCGCCATCATGGGAGTCCGCATCTGGATCGACGCGCAGGTAGATTTCTCCGACGACAAGAACCTGGTAATCGCCGGAGCGTCGCTGATTGCCGCCACTGGCCTGGGGACTAAAGGTCTGACCGTAGCCGGCCTGAACATCGCCGGAATTGCGTTCGGAACCGTGCTGGCGCTGGTCCTGAACTTATGCCTTTCCATCGGCAGGGAGGCTGAGGAAGGCCGCCGTCGCGAGGGTTGACGGTCCCGCGCGCCGAAACGGATGGTGTATTATGGGAACCAATCAGCTCCGGGCTGAGTAGTTGAACCGATTCACACAGGAGAATCCAGTGTCAAAACAAGAATTGTCGCGTCGCAGTCTATTTGGCGCTTCCGCGTTCGCCGCCTCGGCGGCGGCCGCGGCTCTGGCCGACCCCGGCCAGGCGGCAGCCCAGGCAGTGGGAGTCAAGAAAGGCGATTTGCCCGACCTCACTATCAAGGAAGTGAAGGTCTACGTCGCCAACATCGGCAATGTCCGCCGCCTCAACAGTTCAGAGACCGGTGAAATTATCTCCATCGTGACCAACAGCGGGATTGAAGGTAACATGACCATCGGCAATCGAGGAAACCCGCCAGGCTTCCTGGAGTATGCCAAGGCCCGGGTGCTGGGCAAGAGCGCCCTGGACGTGACTTCCATCACCCCCGTTCCCAACACGAAGCGTTTCAGCGCCTATGGAGCGCTCGAGTCCGGCCGCGGTGGTTTCGCAGGTCCTCCGCCCGGAGGCGCCGGCCGAGCTGGTGGAGGACGCGGCGCGATAGGCACGGTTTCGGCCATTGCGACTCCGGCCGCTACTGCTCCTGCCGGCGGACGCGCCGGCGGGGGCGGCGGGGACGGCATGGGCCGCGGCGCAGCCGACGTGTACCAGCACGACGCCGAAATCGACGTCTGTCTATGGGACATCCTCGGCAAGGCGGTCAACCGGCCCATCTACCAGCTCCTGGGTGGCACCAAGACACGCGTCATGGCCTACGCCAGCTCGCAGCACCTGCCCTATGTCGAGGACTTTGCCCCCGACGTTCTGAAGGCCAAAGCGGCGGGTATCAGGGGTTACAAGATCCACCCCGGCGGAGGGCAGTCGGCGAACGCCAAGCCGCGCGCCAGCTACGTGGGCCACATGGAGGAGATCAGGCAGGTCCGCAAGGCCGTCGGCGACGATTACCCGCTCATGTTCGACCCGGTCCAAGGCTACAACGTCTTCTCGGCACTGAGAGTCGGACGGCTGCTGGAGGATCAGGGCTACATTGCATTCGAAGACCCCATCCCCACCACCGATATTGAAGGCCTCATCGAACTGGCCCGGGCGCTGGATGTTCCCCTCAACATCGGCGAGTTCATTATGAGCATTAACGGCTTCGCCGACTACATCAAGCGGGACGCGCTCGATATCGTGCGGTTTATCGCGGACAACATCGGCGGGATCACCGGCGGTTTGCGAGTGTGCCAACTGGCCGCGGCTTTCGGCATGGAATGCCAGCCGCACAACTGGGGCAACGTGATGGACCTGGCGGTGCACTTCCAGCTCGAACTGGCGTCCAACAACAGCAATTGGTTCGAGATGCCCTGGCCCATGGAATACGCCGACCGCGTCTACCACAAGGACAAGTTCCGGATCGACCAGGACGGTTACATCCACGCGCCGACGGAGCCCGGACTGGGTTACCCGCTCGACCGCGACGCGCTCGACAAAATCATGGTGCGCATCGACCGGTAAGCGCCGATTCCCGGCGCCTATTGCCAGCGCCGCGGCTTTCACGCTATCGCAGCCGACAGAAAATCCCGTTCTCCGATAAAATATCGGGCCAACCCTTTTCGTCTACAAAGGTAGATGGAGAACGTGCTGAGCGTCACAATCGAACCCGGCGAGCAGCGCACCGCGCAGAACCGGCGCGTTTCGGAGGTGATCCAGCGGGAGCGCCGGCGTTTGTTCCAGTTCATTCGGAAGCGCGTGGACGACGAAGGGGATGCTGAAGACATCTTGCAAGATGTTTTCTACGAATTGACGGAAGCGTACCGGTTGATGAAGCCTGTCGAGCAGGTTGGCGCCTGGCTATACCGTGTGGCGCGGAATCGCATCATCGATCGTTTCCGCAAAAAAAGGCCCGAGGGCCGCGGCGAGATTCCCCTGAACCCAAGTGAAGAGGACGCACTCCGCCTCGAGGATCTGCTGCCATCGCCGGATGCCGGACCGGAGGCCATGTACGCGCGCAGCGTGCTGCTTGAGGAACTCGAAGAGTTTACGAATTAGTGAGGACTGGAACATGAAAGCACGATGGGTAAAAAGAGGACTGAAAATCGGGGTCATTGGGGTCGTGGCTGTGGCGGTTTTCGGATTCGTGGTGATGAGTCTGTGGAACTGGCTTGCGCCGGCGGTGTTCGGACTACGGTCGATCACCTTTTGGCAGGCGCTCGGCGTCCTGATCTTGAGCAAGATCCTTTTCGGGGGATTTCGCGGCAGGCCAGGCTACGGCGGACACTGGAGACGCCGGATGAACGAACGCTGGCAGCAGATGACTCCCGAGGAACGCGAACAATTCTGCCAGGGTATGTTCCGCCATTGCGGTCCCTCCGGCGCGGCAGGGGAGGGATCGCGCGATCCCCGTCACGCGTAAACGCTCCAGGAGTCCGTCTGAGAATAAAACGCAAACTGGTTCCAAGGGTGGGAAGAGAAGCGGTCCGGATTCTGCTGCTGCACCACGACCTGAAGCCGTGGCGGGAAAAAAATGTGGTGCGTGGCGGAACTCGATGAAGCCTACGTCGCCAAAATGGAAGACGTTTTGGAGAC